>Ga0078972_1004266_pt1 | contig 39897 bp, 31 predicted proteins | sample YelNatPaOPGAMG01_FD_67568 | JGI IMG/M metagenome (GOLD analysis project Ga0078972, IMG submission 67568) | Hot spring thermophilic microbial communities from Obsidian Pool, Yellowstone National Park, USA - OP-RAMG-01 (SPADES assembly) (version 2) | ecosystem: Environmental > Aquatic > Thermal...
GGCTCTTCGCCTCCTCGCGCGCGGCCTGGCCCGTTGCCGCGGCCGCCACGGCGATACTCTGCAGGCTGATCATCTTCCCCATCACCCCGCCGGCGGAGTTCGCGGCGGCCATCAGCACCGGATTGAAATGCAGGCGCGCGGCGGTGATCACCTGGAGATTGCCGAACAGCGCGTTCGCCGAGGTATCCGAGCCCGTCAGGAACACGCCAATCCAGCCGAGCAGCGCGCTGAAAAACGGAAACAGCCGCCCGGTGGCGGCGAAGGCGAGGCCGAGCGTGGCCGTCGCGCCCGAATAATTCATCAGGAAGGCGAGCGCGAGCACGGCGGCGATGGTCAGCTCCGGCAGCAGCAGTTGTTTCACGGTCTTCGCGAACACCACGGCGAAACGCCGCGGAGACATCCGCAGCACGGCCGCCGCGAGCAGCGCGGCCAGCAGGCACGCGGTTCCCGAAGCGGCCAGCCAGTCGAACTTGTACATCGCGGCATAGGGCGTTGCGGCAGCCACGACCGGCGGCATGCGCATCACCTGGTTGTGCAGTCCCGGCCACGCGAATGCCACGTTGGCGCGGTTCAACACGGCACGCACCGGCTCGTAGCCCCACAGCAGCACGAAGACGACCAGCAGCCCGTAAGGCGCCCAGGCCAGCAACACCTCGCCTGCCGGATGACGCGCGAGCGCGGGTTTCGAGTAGGCGTCGTCCTTCGGCTTCCACACCAGCAGCAGGACGACCAGCGAGGTCATGGCCGCGAGCGAGCTGAGGATATCGGTCAACTGCGGCCCGACAAAATTCGAAACGAGGAACTGCACGCTTGCGAACGAAATGCCGCAGACCGCCACGCCGGGCAGCACGCCGCGCAATGCCTTGCGGCCGCCCATCACCGCGATGAGATAGCAGGGTACGATCAGCGATACCGGCGCGCAGATGCGGCCGACCGCGGCGCTCAGCCCCGCCAGCGGGAGGCCGGTGACCGTCGCGAGCGTGAGCACCGGAATGCCGATTGAACCGAACGCGACCGGCGCCGTGTTCGCGAGCAGGCAGATGCCGGCGGCATAGAACGGCGGGAAGCCGAGGCCCGCGAGCATCGCCGCCGCCACCGCTACCGGCGTGCCGAAGCCTGCGGCGCCTTCGATGAACGCGCCGAATGCGAAGGCGATCAGCAGCGCCTGCAGGCGCTGGTCGCCGGTGAGGCTCGCGATGGAATCTTTCAAAATTTCGAATCTTCCGCTTTCGACCGTGACGCGGTAGAGCAGGATCGCGCAGAAGACCACCCAGCCGATCGGGAACAGGCCGAAGGCCCCGCCGTACGCGGCTGCGCTCGCCATCGCCGCCGCCGGCATGCGGTACGCAAACAGCGCGACCGCGGCCGCCGCGCCGAGACCCGCAAGTGAAGCCGCCCACGCCGGCTTGCGCTTCACGCCGAGCAAATAGAGCAATGCAAACACCGGCAGCGCCGCCACCACCGCCGACGCCCCGAGGCTGCCCGCCACGGGCTCATAGTTCTGCGTCCACATGATGAAAGGTGAGTATACCCGTTGTACGGCAACGGCGCACGCAAGGCGTGGGGAACGCCGGCGGGGCTTGCGATTCAGACGCGGGCTCTTTGCGTTGCCGCGGCGCCGGCAGGCAGGATCGTTCCGCGGCAGTCGCCGAAGCCGATGGGCACGAAGTTTTCGCGCGCGCAGTGGCCGCGCAGGATCACCTCGTCGCCGTCCTCGAGAAACCGGCGCTCTTCGCCCCCCGGCAGCCGCAGCGGATGCGCGCCGCGCGCGGTGATTTCAAGCAGGCAGCCGTATTGTCCTTCGTCGGGCCCGGAGACGGTGCCGCTGGCGAGCAGATCGCCCGGGCGCAGATTGCATCCGTTGCTCGTGTGGTGCGCGACAAGCTGCGCCGCGGTCCAGTACATCCCGGCGAAGCTCGCGCGGCTGAGGCGCACGGGCGCAATCCCCCGCTCGCGCATGGCCGCGGTCGAAAGAAACACCTCGAGCGCGATCGCCAGGCCGCCGCGCTCGCGATCTTCGGCGCAATCCAGGTAAGGCAGCGGCGCCGGGTCGCCCGCGGGACGTGCGGCGGCGGGCACGCGGAACGGGGCGAGCGCCTCCATGGTGACGACCCACGGCGAGACGCTCGTCGCGAAGCTCTTCGAGAGGAACGGGCCGAGCGGCTGGTATTCCCAGCTCTGGATATCGCGCGCCGACCAGTCGTTCAGCAGGCTCACGCCGAACAAGTGATCACCCGCCTGCTCGATGGGGACGGGCACGCCGAGCGGGTTGCCCGGCCCGACGAAGAAGCCGAGCTCGAGCTCGTAATCGAGCATCGCCGTGGGCTCGAAGCGCGGCGCCGCCGGCCCGCCGCCCGGCACTTGGCCCTGCGGGCGCCGCACCGGCGTCCCGCTCACCGCGATCGACGACGCGCGGCCGTGATAGCCGATCGGCACCCATTTGTAATTCGGCAGCAGCGGATTCTCCGGACGGAACATCGCGCCGACGTGCCGCGCGTGGTGAATCGACGCGTAGAAATCCGTGTAGTCGCCGATCTCGGCCGGCAGGAGCATGCGCGCCTCGCTCATCGGGACCGCCAGACTATCGGCCAGCGCCGGCGAGTAATCGAGCTCCGAGCGATCGCGGCGAAGCAGTTCGCTCAACCGCCGCCGCAGAGCCGACCACGCCTCCGGGCCCAGCGCCATCAGCGGGTTCAGCGTGGATGCGATGCACGCCTCGCGGATCGGCAAGGGGAGACTGTCGAGCAGACCCGCCGCCTCGCAACCGCCCACGTCGAAGACGCGGTCGCCGATTGCGACCCCGATTCGCGGAATATCGCTTGCGTGCTGGAACACGCCGAACGGAAGGTTCTGGATCGGAAAGCTCGAGCCGGGCAAATTGGCGGCCTCGATCCAACTCCTGAGGTCCGGATCGTGCGTCTCGTTGATTTCGTACATCACAACGCTCCCATCGCGTTGAGGTCCGCGATCGGATCCTCGAACGAACAGGTCCCCACGGCCGTAAAGAGCCTCCGCGCGTCCCGCAATTGGCGCAGGTCGAAGACGTGATTGCGCCATGCGGCCGCATTGTCGCCGAGATCGAACGCGCCCGGATCCTGTTCGGAGAGGACCTCTTCGACGGTCTCGCGCGGCTCGCCGCGATTGGCGAGCGCGGTGGCGAATAGCAGGTTCAGGAAGCCATGCATGCCGTGGCGCGGCGAGCGCACGGCATGGTGCAGACCCGCCGTCGCCTTGAACGGCACCTCCATCGCGCAGCATTCGTGAATGAAGGCGGCCAGGCTCTCGACCGGCGGCTGTGCTTCGGGCGTCACTCCGCCGGTTCTGATCTTGGCCCGGGCGGCGCTGGCGCGGATCTTCTCGAGCATGCGCGGCGTCCGGCCCGCCGCTTCGCTCCCGCCGTAAGCCGTCATCGCCCGGCCGGCCGGCATCGCGATCTCGACGTACGGCGTCATCTGCTTCCGCACCACCTGCTCGGCCGCGATGATCTCTTGCTCCGTGAGGGCCTTCATTTCGACCGCATCGATGACCACGCGGCCCGCGAAGCGCCGGTTGAAATCGATCGCGACGCCGAGCGTGTCGCCCACTTCGGCGCCGCTCAGGACGCTGAGCTGCCACAACGGCGCGGGAGAGCCCGGCGCCAGGAAATCGGCTGCGGCGACCTCGAACTCCTGCAGGCGGCCGATCGGGAGCACGAAGCGCGAGAGCATCCACGCGTGCGTGCCGGTGCGGTATCGTGCATAGTTGCGGACGGCATCGCGCATGTCGAGTTCGGCGGGCGGGAACAGCCCGGCGTAGTCGAACAGCGATTCAAAGAGAGCCCGTGCGGATTCGGTCACTGCGGCGGTCTCCTCCGTTTCAGTTCCAGTCTACCGCGCGAGCAGCGGCGGTTAAAATGCCTTAACCAGCCGCCGCGAAGGAACCGCGACAGGCTCGGGATGCGTCAGCTACCACAAGGAGAATCGATGAAACGAATGATGTTGTTACTCGGCGCGGGTGTGCTGCTGGCCGCCATGGGCGCCAACGCGCAGTATCCCGGGCGCGGATACGGCGGGGATCGCGGGCGCGATAACGGCCGCGGGCTGATCGATCGCGTGCTGCGCGATCTCGACCGCGCCAGTTCCGATCGCGAGGCCGACCGCCGCGAGCACGCGACCTTCGAGCAGGCGCGGCACAACCTGCTGCGGTTCGAGGATAACTGGTCGCGCGGGAAATTCGATAAAGACCGCCTGGACGGCGCCATCGATAACCTGCACCACCTTTCGGATTCCAGGCATCTGCGGACTCGCGACCGCGAGATGCTGGCGCGCGACATGGAAGCGCTGCGCGATTACCGGGCCAGCGGCGGCCGGTACGAGGGCGATCGAGGGAGCCGCTGGCGGTAGCGGCGGCGGCCTAGCGGGCGGCGGGCGCATTCGCGGCCGGCGCGCTCTCCGGGAAGCACGGAGCCGTGCGTTGCCGCCGCGGTTTCCCGCCGTGCGTTCCGGCGCCAGACGGGGGCGCCTCCCGCGAGCTATAGACGCGCGCAAGTCGTAGATGAGCCGGAACTTAACCCCCTCCTTACTCGATAGCAAGAGCGCTATCGCATTCTGATATGCCGCGGGCCGGACCCGCTTCCCGAGCTACGGCCGCGGCCCAAACAACGGAACTGAAATTCCCGGACCTCGCGCCGCCTCGCGAACGTATTTACGTGTAATGGACACGCTCCTGCAGGATCTGAAGTTCGGCGTCAAGCTGCTCCTGAAAGAGAAAGGCTTCACGATTACCGCGCTGTTCACGCTGGCTCTGGCGATCGGCGCCAACTCGGCCATCTTCACGGTGGTGAATGCGGTGCTGCTGCAGCCGCTGCCGTTCCCCGATTCCGGCCGGCTGGTGACGTTGTATAACCGCTATCCCGGAGTCGGCATCGAAAAAGCCTCCAACGGCGTGCCGGATTACCTGGACCGGCGCAAAATGACCGGAGTTTTCGAGGGCGTCGCCCTGTTCGACACGAACGGCTACGACGTGGGCATGGCCGGCTCGCCCGAACGCATCCCCGGGATGTACACGACGCCGGAGCTGTTCCGCATCCTGCGCGTCCGACCGGTGCTTGGCCGCACCTTCACCGACGAGGAAGCGGTTCTGGGCAAGGACAGGGTGGTGGTGCTCAGCTACGGGCTGTGGAAGCAGATGTTCGGCGGCGATCCCAACGTACTTGAAAAATCGGTGCGGCTGAGCGGCGTCCCATACCGGGTTGTGGGCGTGCTTCCCGATGGATTCCAGTTTGTCGCGCGCGATTTGCGGCTGTGGGTGCCGTTCGCGTTCACCCAACAGCAGATGTCGGACGACGCGCGGCACAGCAACAGTTGGTCGATGGTGGCGCGGCTGAAGCCGGGCGTGTCGCTCGCGCAGGCGCAGGAACAGATCGATACGCTCAACAAGCGCAACCTGGAGCGCTTTCCGCGGTACCGCAAGCTGCTTGAGAACGCGCGGTTCGGCACCACGGTCCGCTACGTTCAGGACGAGCGCGTCGACGATATTCGCTCCACGCTTTACATGCTGCAGGCCGCGGTCATCCTGGTGCTGCTGATCGGGTGCGTGAACGTCGCGAACCTCATGCTGGTGCGCGCGAACGTGCGGCTGAAGGAGATCGCGATCCGCTTCAGCCTCGGGGCGGGGCGGGGAAGGCTGGCGCGGCAACTGCTGACGGAAAGCGTGCTGCTGGCGGTGGCGGGAGGCGTTCTCGGCACGGCGGTGGCGCTATGGGGCGTGAGGCTGTTGAACTATCTCGGCGCGGACGAATTGCCGAGCGCCGTGCCCATCCGCATCGACGCCTATGTGCTCGGCTACACGCTGCTGATCGCGGTGCTGGCGGGCGTCTTCTTCGGCATGGTGCCGCTGCTGCACCTCTTCCGCCGGGATCTGAACGCGGCGTTCCGGCAGACCGAGCGCACGGGCACGGCGGAAAGACCGGCGCTGTTCACGCGCAACCTGCTGGTGGTCTGCCAGGTATCGATCGCGTTCGTGCTGCTGATCGGCGCGGGGCTGATGACGCTCAGCTTCTCCCGCGTGCTGGCCGTTCATCCGGGTTTCCAGCCGCAGGGCGTGGTGACCGCGGGGCTGTCGCTGCCGGAGTCGCGCTACAAGGACGAGGCGAGCCTGAGGAGTTTTGCGACGCGCCTGCTCGAGGACCTGGGCTCGGCGCCGGGCGCTCAGGCTGCTGCCATCACCACGATGCTTCCGTTCGGCGGGAGCCGCAACGCGAGCGCGATCAGCATCGTGGGCCACACACTCGCGCCGGGCGAGAACCCTCCGGTGCCCGGCTTCAACATGATCAGCCCGAATTATTTCAAGGCTATGGGCATTCCGCTGCTGCAGGGCAGGGCGTTCGCGGAGAGCGACGGCGAATCCTCGGAACACGTCGCGATCATCGACGAGTTTCTGGCGCGGCGCTACTGGCCCAACCGGAGCCCGCTCGGCGGGCAGATCCGGACCGGCATCGACAGCACCGACGCCGCGTACACGATCGTCGGGGTCGCCGGGAACGTGAAGACCTCAGACCTGGCCGAGCAGAACCCGGGCGGGCAGGTTTATTTCAGCTATCTGCAGCGGCCGCGGGGGGACATGAACCTCGTCGTGCGGACCGCCGGCGCCGCGGCGCCGGCGATCGGCGCCATGCGGAGTTCGCTCCGCAGAATCGACGCCGAGTTGCCGCTGTCGGACGTGAAGACGATGCCGGAGCGCCTGGCGCGCTCGGTGATGGACCGCCGCGCGGCGATGGCGCTGTGCCTGGTGTTCGCGGGCGTGGCTCTGATCCTCGCCGGCATCGGGATCTACGGCGTCCTGGCCTACGCGGTCGCGCAGCGCAGGCGCGAGTTCGGCATCCGGATCGCGCTCGGCGCGCAGGCGGGGCACGTCGTCGGGATGGTGTTCTGGCACGGGCTGAAACTGGCCGCCGCGGGACTGGCGGTCGGGGTCGGCGGCGCCTATTTCTTCACTCGCGTTCTCCAGAGCCTGTTGTTCGATGTGAAGCCGGCCAACCTGCCGGTGTATGCCTTCACGGCAACCGTGCTCGCGCTGAGCGCAATTGTGGCGTCGCTGGTGCCTTCGCTGCGCGCCATCAGGATCAAACCTTCGATTACACTCCGGAACGAGTGACGGGAGGTGCTCGGATGGGATGGATGATTGCTATTCTGATCGCCGCGATCGTGGCGGCGATTATCGGCTTTGGCGTCCTGGTGGCTACGGCCGCGGCGATTGCGAAGCTGCTGTTCTTCGTGCTGATCGTGATTCTGATACTGAAGGTGATTGCGCGCCTGCTCCGCCATGCGTAATGAATGAAGCCGGTAAGTTATTCGCGGAGTTAGCGCAAAACTTACCGGCTTCATGAATTTGCGGCGCGTAGATGGTCGTGGACTTCCCGGCGCCGGGCAGGCCCGCCGGCTTGGCCCGTCAAATGCACTGGACACGCGAGGAGGGGAGGTACGGGATGTCGTTGCTGGGTTGGACGCTGGTGTTCCTGGTCCTTGCGATCATCGCGGCCATTTTCGGATTCGCTGTTCTGGCGGCTGCGGCGGCAACGATCGCGAAAATCCTGTTCGCGATCTTTATCGTCGTCTTCCTGATCACGCTGATCAGTCATCTGGTCAGACGCGTGTGATGGTTAACGCCCGCTGAAGTCGACGGTCTGCCAGGACATGCGCAGACCTTTAAGCGACACGCCGGCGCCGGGCAAACGGAATGTGACGGCCCCGGGGCGGTCCTGCTGGGGAGCGACCACCACATCGGCCGCTCCGGGCTCGACAGTCCTGAGCTCTCCGGAGAACTGCGCGCTCTGCCCGCCGAACTCGACCTCGGAGAATTCCAGGCCGACCATCACCTTCCCCGGCTGGTCCGACGGCCGGATGGTCCGCACGCGTCCTTTCAGCAGGGCGCCTGCCGGGATAATAATCTTCCCGCCCTTGATGATGGCGCTCTCCAGCTTTGCGATCAGGCTTTCGCCGACCTCCAGCCGCTTCGAGTTGACGTCGGTTTCGACCAGCGTGTCCAGAGAAACGCCCGCTGGGATCTCGATCTGCTGCGGCCCGAACGAGATCGCGGTCTGGGCCTGATATTCACGGCAGCCGCTGAATGCAACCAGGTTGCGGGACTCCGCCGGCTGGAGCATCTGCCGGTCGTGCTTCGAGAGCCCTTCCGCCGCCGGTAATTGCGTCACGATCAGCTCCGCCTCTTTCGGCAGCAGCTCGTCCCGGCTGCCGATGCGGGTGCGCGCGTAATCGATCCGCTGGGTCGTGCCGGTGATGAGCAGGTCGGGCGGGATATGGTCGGCCTGGACCTCGATGCGCAGCAGGTCGTAGGATTCCGCATCCGCCCAGAACGAGCCCTTTTCGCCCACCAGCGCCGAGTTGGCGCCGTCCCGCAGCGTCCATCCGGCCTCGGGGGGCGTGGTGAAGTCGTACCGCAGCGCGGGGCGGCCCAGCATCGTGGTGCGGCCGCGGTACGTGATCTTCGCCGCGTTGCCCGAGAACAGCGTGTTCAGGTGGCCGGTGAAGTCGCCGGACGCGATGGTCCCTTTGACGGCGATGCGGGCCGGGTCCGTCTCATCGAAGCCGTGGCCGGGCGCCGCGAACAACTCCTTGCCGCCGACGCGCGCGACTTCCAGGTTCAGCGTGTCCAGCTTCGTCCACGGATTCCACGCGCCGAGGCGCGAGTACCGCTCGACCGTCTCGCGGCATGTATAGTTCGGCAGCCGCGACAGCATTTCGACGCCTTTTTCGCGCACTCGCGCGAGCGCCGCTTCCGGCGTCGGGCTGCTGCCGCCACCGAATGCGAACGCGGCCGCGCAAAACGCGGCGGGAATTCCGATGATAGCTATCTGTCTGCGCACTAACAGCCCCGTGGATTCCGGAGGAGCCGGGCAGTTCGCGGGAGCGTGAGCGAGGGGAACGTGCGGGAGGCGCGAAACGTGACAACTCCGGGAATGTCGCGCTCTGGGTTTACGGCGAAACCGACGCCGCCAGCCTCCGGCGACCGCATGCCGGAAAACGAAGCGCGATAGTTCTCGTATTCCAATTCTGAGAACTCCAACAAGTCATAATACCCGATTCTGTATTTTTGGGAAGCCGTAAATGCGGAAATTTCGGTGATTTCTAGTAGGATGCAGAGGTGAGAACAAAGGTTTACCGCGAGAATCGATTCGGACTACGATCTATACGGCGCGATCATCGCGAAGAATGAGTAACTTACCGTCCGGATTGACTTTCTTAAATGAACAGATAGATACATTACAGAAAGTTACTGCTAATTCGGGGACAGGCTACACAATCCCCAATTCGGCCGCGTCGGGAGTTTGGTGATTTCGTAGCCTGTCCCCGAAATAGCTAGCGCAGCTCGCCGGTCTGGTACTCCAGCTCGGCATGGCGCAGGTGGTAGTCGTACTTCGCCGAGACGTTTTCGATCTCGGCCTGCGTTTTCGCGAGCTGGGCCTGGCTCAGTTCGACGATCGAGCTGAGGCCGATGTCGTAGCGGGCCTGGGCGAGGTCGAGAGCCTTTCCCGCCTCGTCGAGAAGCTGAGCGGTCAGCGACAGCCGCTGATAGGCGGTCTGGGCGTCCAGCCAGGCCTTGCGCACGTCGCGGGCGATCTGCACCTGCTGGTCGCGCAGCCGCTGGTCCACCGCCATTTTGCGATATTCCGCTTCGCGCCGGCGCGCGCCGAACAGGTGGCCGTTGAAGACGGGGATGCTGACGTTCACGCCGGCGGCGGCGTAATGATTCGAGGCCAGGTACTCGGTTTCGCGGCCGGGAATCGCGCCGAGGGCGGCCACCGCGCTGATGGTCGGGCGCGCCAGGTCCTTCTCGGCTTCGGCGAAGCGCTCGGCGGCCGCCTGGTCCGCGCGCAGGGTTTCGAGCTCCGGCCGCTTCTGGATGGCGGTCCTCATGAGCTCGCCGAAGTCCGTTTCCGGCGCCGAAGGCAGCGGATCGTCCACCAGTTCGTACCGTCGCGTCGCCGGCTCGCCCATGGCGGCCGACAGCTCCGCGTAGGCGGCCTCCAGATCGTTCTGCGCGCTCACCTGGAGCAGTTTCGCGTCGGAGAGGTTCACGTCGGCGAAGCTCACGTCGAGACCCGACTTCAGCTTGCTCTTCGCCATCAGCGATACCTGATCGGCCACCACCTGGCGCGCCTTCACCGTGTCTTCGGCCACTCTCAAGACGGCGCGGGCGCGCAGCGCGCGGAAGTAAGCTTCATCGACGCGCAGCAGAACGCCGGCCGCAGTCGTGTCCACGACGTCATGCTGCGCGGCCGCCTGCATGCGCGAGCTCGCCACCAGGTTTCCGGTGCGGCCGAAATCGGTGATCAGTTGGCTGGCCGTAAAGCCGCTCGCAAAGCGGTCGTAAATGATCGGATTGTTCAGTCCCCCCGCGGCGATGCGCGCTTCGTCGCTCGCGCCCACTCCCGTGACGTTGCCGGCCACGAAAGGCAGCTCGATCGAGCGGGTTTCGACGACCCGCTCGTCGGCGGCCGACGCCTCGTACTGCGCCGCGCGGACCCGCGGATGATTTTTCAGCGCGGCCTGCTCCGCCTGCTTCAAAGACAAAGTCGGGAGCGCCTGTCCGAAAACAGGCACACCACACAGGATCAACACTAACGACTTCTTCATGACGTCACGCCTCTTGTGGATTCCGCGCCTTGCGCCGGTACGCCAGCAGGTAAGCCGCGGGCACGATGAACACCGTCGTCACCAGCGACACGATCAGGCCGCCGATGATCGCCCGCGCCAGCGGCGCATACGCCTCGCTTCCGGTGCCGAGCTTCATGGCCATCGGAAGCAGGCCGATGATCGTCGCCAGCGAGGTCATCAGAATCGGGCGCAACCGGATGCGGCAGGCCACCGCCACCGCTTCTTCGAGCGGCGTCCCTTCCTCGCGCAGCCGCCGCGTGAATTCGACGATCAGAATACTGTTCGACACGACGATGCCGACCATCATCACGACGCCCATCAGCGATTGCACGTTCAGCGTGGTGTTCGTGACGTACAGCGTCGTCACGACGCCGGCCAGTCCCATGGGCACCGCGAGCAGGATCAGCAGCGGATCCAGGAAAGACGTGAACTGCGCCACCAGGATCAGGTACAGCAGCAGCACGGCCAGGATCAGCCCGATGCCGAAGCTTTGGAACGACTGCCGCATGCCCTGCACCATGCCCCGCAGGTTCACCGACACGCCGTCGGGGATTTTGCTGCGCGCGATGATCCCGTCGATCGCCTTCGCCGCGCGGCCCAGATCCTCGCCCTTCGTGCTCACGTACACATCGATGGTGCGCCGCAACTGGTAATGGTCGACTTCGGTCGGCGACTCGATGCGCGTGATCGTGCTGACGCTTTCAAGCGGCGTCGGATCCGCGACGTTGCCGGCGTGCATCGGAATCGTCCGCAGATCGAGCATGTTCTTCACGGCATTCTCGGGGTACTGCACCGTCAGCATGTAGTCGTTGCCCGTTTTCGGGTCCACCCAGTAGCTGGGCGCGATCATGCCGTTCGAGGTGAGCGCCGTGATGACGTTGCTGACCACCTCGCGCTGGCTGAGGCCGAGCTCGCCGGCGCGGCGCCGGTCGATATCGACGCGCAGCGCCGGGTAGTCGAGATCCTGCGGCACGTAGATGTCGCTGACCGTCGGAATGCGGCGGATCTGCCGGGCCAGATCCATGGCGGTATCGTAGGCTTTCTGCAGGTCCGAGCCGGTGGCCACCTGCAGATCGATCGGCGCCGGCAGGCCCATGTTCAGGACGGCGTCCACCAGGCCGCCCGACTGGAAGTAGGCGGTGAGCTCCGGCAGATCGCGCGCCAGCGCGGCGCGCACGCGATCCATGTACTCGTAGCTGCCCACCTTGTGATCATCCGTCAGCTTCACCTGCACGAAGGCGGTATGCGGTCCCGAGTTCGGCGTGTACATCGCCGAGAAGCCCGGCATCACGCCGATGTTGGAGACGATCATCTTCAGATCTTTCGGATCCACGCTGCGGCGGACGACCTCCTCGACCTTCTTGATGTCCTGCTCTGTTTCTTCTATGCGCGTGCCGGTGGGCGCTTTCACGTTGATGACGAACTGGCCGGCATCCGTGCGCGGGAAGAAGGCGAGCCCGAGCAGGGGGAAGAGGGCGCCGCTCGCGAGCGCCAGCGCGCTCAGGCCCGCCACCACCATCCCCGGCCTCTTCAGCGCGGCCTGAACGGTCACCGTGTAGCCGTCGAGCACTTTCGTGAACTGACGGTTGAACCAAGTGTTGAAGCGCGCGCCCCAGGACGTGCTCCGGCCGGTATGGCCATGCCCTTTCATGAATCGCGAGCAGAAGAGGGGCACTACGGTCATCGCGACGAAGTAGGACGCGAACAGCGCCAGCACCACCGCCATCGCCAGCGCGGTGAACAGGAACTTGCTCACGCCGTAAAGGAATACGACCGGGAAGAAAACCACGGCCGTGGTCAGGGTCGCCGCCAACACGGCCACGGCGACCTCGCGCCCGCCGCGGTCGGCCGCCTCCGCTGCCTCGCTGCCCAGTTCCAGGTGCCGGAAGATGTTTTCGAGCACCACCACCGAGTTGTCGATCACGCGCGAGAGCACCAGCGCCAGCCCGCCCAGCACCATCGTGTTCACCGTGCCGCCGCCGAACCCCAGCGCCACGAAGGTCGCCAGAATCGAGAGCGGAATCGAAAGAAACACCGCCACGGTCGCGCGCATGCTGCCCAGGAAGACCAGGATCATCAGCGAGGTCAGCAATAGTCCGATCAGGCCTTCGTGGAGCAGCGTCTCGATCGCGCTCTTGACGAACACCGATTGATCGAACACCACGTTCGCGACCAGGCGCTTCGGCACGTCGAACAGGTGCGACAGCGCATCCTTTACGCCGTTCACGACCGAGATCGTGTTCGTATCGCCGCCCTGCTTGAGGATGGGCAGATAGACCGAGCGCTGCCCGTCCACGCGCACCACGTTGTACTGAATCTCGGCCGCGTCTTTCGCCTCGCCGATGTCGCCCACGGTCACCGCCTTGATGCCGCTGCTGCGCAACGGCACCAGATTCAGCCCGCTCACGTCTTCAAGCTCGCTGTTCGTGTAGATGTTGTAGTCGTAGGGGCCTATCTTCACGTCGCCGGCGGGCAGGATCAGGTTGGCGTCGTTCACCGCGCGGACCACGTCCATCGGGCTCAACTGGTGCGCTTCGAGCTTCACCGGGTCGATGTACACCATGATCTGGCGGTACTTGCCGCCGAACGGCTGCGGCACCGACGAGCCCGGGACGCCGGCCACCTGGTTGCGCACCGCGAACTGGCCCAGGTCGCGAAGCTGCGTTTCGTTCAGCCCCTGGCCTTTCAGCGTGACCAGGCAGACCGGCAGGCTCGAGGCGTCGAACTTCAGCACCACCGGCGGCAGCGTGCCGCGCGGCAGCTTGCGCAACTGCGCCATCGCCAGATTCGAGATCTGCGTCACGGCCGCGTCGGCGTCGCTGCCCGGCTGGAAGTACACTTTGATCAGGCTGACGCCCGGCAGCGAGCGCGATTCGATGTGCTCGATGTTGCTGCCCATCGTGAAGAAACGCTCGAAGCGGCCCGTGATATCGCCCTCGATGTCCTCGGGCGGCATGCCGTTGTAGAACGTCGCCACCAGCACGACCGGGATGTTGATCGGCGGAAACAGATCGACCGGCATCCGCGCCAGCGTCACCACGCCGATCACGGCGATCATCAGACAGAGAACGACGATGAAGTACGGGTTACGAATTGCGAACCCCGACATTTCCTATTCCTCCACCGTCTTGTTTTGCTCCGGCTGGATCCTGGCTTCGACGGCCTCGCCCGGACGGAACCGTGCGCGGCTGCCAGTCACCACGAGATCGTTCTCGCGCAGTCCGGAAACCACTTCGACCCGCTCCGGCGTCTCGATGCCCAGACGCACGGGCCGCTCCTCGATCGTGTTGTTCGAGTTCACGACCAGGACCGAGGCCTGCCCGCCCTGCTGCGCGACGGCCTCGATGGGGACCGTCAGCGCATCCGACTTGTGATCGAGCGTGAGCGTCGCGTAGGCGTACATGCCCGGCATGAGTTCGAGCGTCGGGTTCGGAATATCGATCTCGGTGTGCATGGTGCGCGTCATCGTGTCCACGTTGCCCGAGAAGCGGGAAACGCGCCCTTCAAACGTGCGGCCGAGCGCCGGCACGCGTACCGCTACGGGCGAGCCAATATGAATGCGCGCCGCCATCGACTCGGGCACCGCCAGCGTCAGACGCAGCCGGTCGGCCTGCGCCAGATCCACCAGCGGCATCGCCTGGCTTTCCGAGTTGATGCCGGTCTGGATCATGGCGCCGGGGTCGGCGTAGCGCTTCGTCACCACGCCGGTGAACGGCGCGGTGATGCGGCTGTAGGCGAGCAGCGTTCTGAGCCGGCTCTGGTTCGCCTCGGCGACCTGCACCTCGTGCTTGGCCGCCTCGAGCGCCGCCTTCGATGCGGAAATCTGCGCTTCGCCCTCGCGATCCTTCGCCTGGGCGTCGTCCAGTTCCTGCTGCGCCACCAGGTCGGGGCGCTGCTTCGTCACCGAGGCCAGCCGGGTGTAGTTGGCATGCGTCGCCGCGTAGGCCGATTCCGCGCGCCGGAGATCTTCCTGCGCACGCACCACCTCGGCTTTGTTCCGCTCGATGGCGGCTTCCGCCTGCGCAAGGTCGTCGTTCAGTTCGGGAACTTCGAGCACGGCGAGCAGTTGCCCCGCTTTTACGTGGTCGCCGACATCGACGTAGATCTGCCGTAGATAACCGGCTACCTTCGCGTGTACTTCCACTTTGAGGTAGGGACGGAACTCCGCCGCTAACTCCAGGTTCTTGGCAAGATCGCCTCGTCTTACTCTGACTACCGGCACGACTGTCCGTTCGATAGCGTCGGCGTGAACCTTTCTTACTATTCCGGTCTTGCTGCACGAGCAATTGACGAGTGTGGCGGCGCCGAGCGCCGCGGCTGGCAACAACCGTCTGCTGAACAATGGATTACCCTCTCGAGCAGGCGCCCAAGCCCGCTCCCGTAGGATGAAATACCCAAGCCGCCGGAAAGCGGCCATATACTGCCAGCGGATTGTGCTACAGGGAAGGCGGAGCGCGAAGCGCCAGACAGCGGGCTATTTGCAGGACCGGCGGCCGCGGCACGCCCGGGGCCGGCGGCTCCGGTTCGGCGTGGAAAGCCGGCGGCTCGAGCGGCGAAGCCTGCCGCGCCATCTGGGCCGGCTGCGCCTTGACGCCCCTATCCAGGCTTGTATCGGTTGCTTTGTAAAGGTCGGAGAGTTGAGACGAGGAGCGCGCGCCGGCCATCCTCGCCTGGATAGCGAAGGCGACCATACTGAGCACCAGAAGCAGGAGTCCGGTGGACACCCAGTACTGGCATACTCGGCCCCTTTGTCTCATACAACAGAGAAAATTGTAGCATGCGCGGACCCGAAAATTTCAGTTATCGGAAGATAGGCAGGTAAATTACCGGATCTTATAAGTCGCGTAAGGTGGGTGGGCTCGCGGGCCGCAGCGGGCAAGCCGGTGCGCCACACCGGCAAGCTGCTATCATGCTGACAGTCCCAGGAGGTCCGATGCTGACTCGCGCGATCATCGCCGTGATTGTTCCGCTTGCCGCCTTCGCGGCGCCGCCTGTGTTCCAGGCTTCCTTCGACGGCGCCGGCAGCGGCTGGAAGGCGATTCACGGCCTGGCGGCGCCGGATGCGGCGGTGCGTTACGAAGGCCACCGCTCGCTGCGGATCGAAGCGGCGGCGGGCGGCGGCGACGCGGTCGTCGAATCCGCGCCCATCCCGCTCCGCGTGGGGAAGAGATACGAAGTGGTGGGATGGATCCGCACCGAGGAGCTGGCGGTTCAGGATCGCGGCGGCGCGCCGATCGCGGTCGGCGCGGCAGTGGCGATGGCTTCCATGCCGTTCGACGTGCATTCGGTGTCGATCGGCGGGACGCGGGAGTGGACGCGGGTGAGCCTGCCGTTCGTGGCGACGCGGGCCCAGGACCGCATCGTCCTGTCGGCGGGCAGGGGCGGCACGCTTCGGGGCAAGGCATGGTTCGCGGGCGTCAGCGTGGATGAGACGCCTTCGGCGGCCGCCTGGCCGGCGCGCGCGGCGCTCGAGACCTTCGGGCCGGCGTACCGCTATCCCGAGGGCGGCTGGATCTACCTGCACATCGAGGGCGCGCCGTACGAGCGCGGTTATCAGCACGGGCGCCTGATGTCGCGTGAAATCGCGGAATACCTGGCGCGCTGCGCGGCCGAGCTGGGCGGGACGAACGGGGCCGGCCAGTGGAATCAGTACCGCGCCACGGCGGGCGCCCTGTTTCTGCGCGGCTTCGATAAGGAGATCCTGGAAGAGATGCGCGGCATCGCCGACGGCGCTTCCGATGCCGGCGCGCGCTGGCAGGAGCGCCGCATCGACCTGACCGACATCGTGGTGGCGAATACGGTGATCGAGCTGGGCGAGCTGGGCGCCGCCGTCAAGGTAACGCCCACCGGGCTCGAGGGCATCGCGTTCGAAAAGCCGGACTACAAGCCCGGCAAACCCACCGACCGCTGTTCCGCGTTCGCGGCCACGGGCCCCGCCACGCGCGACGGCAAAATGGTGATTGCCCATGTCACGTGGGGTTCGCTGACGCTCGGCGAGCAGACCAACGTGCTGCTCGACATCAAGCCGGACAAGGGACATCGCATGCTCATGCAGAGCTACCCCGGCGGCATCGAGAGCGGCACCGACTGGTATCAGAACGATGCCGGCGTGGTCCTCACCGAGACGACCATCGACCAGACGCCATTCAACATCGAGGGGACTCCGGTGGCGTTCCGGGCGCGCATCGCGATCCAGTACGGCGGCAATATCGACGATGTGGTGCGGCTGCTGGGAACTCGCAACAACGGCCTGTACACGAACGAATGGCTGATCGGCGACGCCAGGACGAACGAGATCGCCATGTACGAGCTGGGCACCAACCGCACGAAGCTGTGGCGCAGCTCGAAGAACGAGTGGTTCGGCGGCACCGCGGGCTTCTACTGGGGCGACAACAACACCAAGGATCTGGATTTGCGGCTGGAGGATTACCCGGACCCGCAGGGGCCGCCCGCCTACATTCCCTACGTCCCGATGGTTCGCGATCTCGCATGGCGGAAGCTCTATAACGAGTACCGCGGGCAGATCGACGAGCAGTTCGCATTTACCGCCTTCAGCGGCCCGCCGCTGGTGAGCATGACCACGCTGGACGCCAAAGTGGCTACCTCGGACATGGCCTCCCATATGATGCTGTGGGCGGCGCTGGGGAAGCCGGACCAGCACGAGGCGAAGCCGGCGCCGGGGCAATACGCGAAGAACGACGGATTGTACCCGGGCGGCTACCGCCTGTTCGACATGGAACCGCCGGCGGCGCTGGCCCAGCCGGCAGCCGCAAAGCCGGCGCCGGCCAAGCCCGCGGAGGCCAAGCCGGTGTCCTACGCCGGCCGGCTGTGGAAGGGATGGGTGCTGCCGGCTTCCGCTGCGGACACGTGGTTTGTCGCGGGATCCGCCGTCTATGCGCGGGCGTTGAGTTCGCCGGATTTCGCGAAGGCGATGGACGCCGAGCGCGCGCACTATCGGAGCCTCAAACTGGCGCCGCAGGACGAGATCACGCAGTTTCAGATGGAACAGGTGAAAGGCGTGCTTTTCCTGGATGCGCTGCGGCAGCGGCTCGGCGACGACCGCTTCTTCGGCCTGATGTCGGATTACTTCCGGGCGAACACGACGAAGACGGTCACGGCGCAGTCGTTTCTGGACAAAGCGGGCGTGCCGTTCGAAGTGCCCGATCCCGGCCCGGGCGCGACCTACCTGATCTCCGACAGGATGCGGCGGACCACTCCGGCCATACTGGTTTACGGCACGGTCGAGGAAGCCGGCACGAACCGCTACGTGGCGGAGCAGGTTCAGGCGCACGCGCGCGACCAGCAGGAAACGGAAATTCCGATCTGCAAGGATTTCGAAGTCACCGAGGCTATGCTGCGCGGGCGAGACGTGATCTTCGTCGGCCGGCCGGAGACGAATTCCGCGCTGGCGGCGTGGGCGAAGCCGCTCGGGCTCGACTACACGGGCGCGGAGTTCAGGATCGGCGGCGCGACGCACGCGAGCGAGCGCGAAGGGCTCATGCTCGCGGCGAAGAATCCGCTCGATCCCGCGTACATGGTGCTGGTGATCGCGGGGAACAGCCCGCTGGCGACGGTGAAGACGCTGAGCGCGGTCAGGCCGTGGGAGCAACAGGAGTACGTGGTCTCGGAGGCCGGAAAAGAAGCGGCTCCGGCTGAACGCCGGCGCTGAGCAACTGCTCCGGATCCTCGTAGCGGAGTCGCCCGGCCAGGGCGCCGCAACCCGGCCGGGCGCGCCGCCATATTCCTCGGCTCATCGCCGCCGCGGTCAGCATGAACAAGCGCTTACTTTCCCGTCGATAGATGCGACTTGCACGTAATTTCAGTTTTGGTTACGCTGGAAGCCTGACGGACTGATGGAGGCGCCCTTGCCTAAGACAAAAGGTTGTGGGCATGCAGCTACGTACCCTTGCACCTGTGCGATGGGCAATGTTTACCGGTTTGTCGAGCCCGTCGTCCTGTTGCTGCTTAAGAAGAAAGGCCGGTCGTACGGATACGATTTGGGCAACCAGTTGAAGGATTATGCGATTACGGATGCCGAAATCGAGCGCGCCGCCCTGTATCGTACTCTCCGCCACCTGGAAGAGAACGGCAATGTCGTCTCCGAGTGGGACACCGACAGAAACGGTCCGGCCCGGCGCATTTACAGGCTGACCCGCAAGGGCGAAGGACATCTGAAGGAATGGGCCACCGTGCTGGATCACGTCGCCAGATCCATGTCGCGGTTCGTCAAGGAAGTCAACGATTTGAAGCAATAGCCGGAACGCCGGGCAACGCTGAAAAAGACATCGCCGGCGTCTCTCCCGCGCGGCCCGGCATCCTCCGCGCGTCGCCATCCCAGCTTACACACGGCGGCCAGATCCAAGAGACGCCCCCGTGTGATTTGTCCCGCATTAATTAAAATTTCCCACCAACCTCGCAGGATATTGCGCTCACGAAAATGCTGTGACATTCTAGATGCTACATACATCTAACTGTAAATCGTGTCAATATGCGATTTGTCCCGATTGGCAGCGAAACGGCGAAGGAGGTCCTCTGACGGCGAAAGTTCCGCTCCCGATTGCAGCGCCGGCCGCCGTGCGGCGGGCGGATTTCTCCTCCGGCGCGGGCGCGTTCCAGAGGACGCATCCGCCGCTAGAAAGAGCGATTGCGGCCCCTTGCGGGACTGCGCGTCTTCAGCGCGCAATGAGGACGGCGGACCAGGCATCCTATAGCGCTTTGTTTGAAACCGCGGCCCGGGCGCTTGTGAAAGAGGCCGGACGGTTCGGGCGAACGGCCATGTCGACCAGCTTAAAGGAAGCCCCATGCAGCCATTGACTCCGGCGCAACGCGCACGAGCGTTCGCGCCCACCAGAAAGCCTGAGGTAATCCGGCGGCAGCGCCTCCCGGTCCGCTATCACGTCGAGGACTTCGAAGTGGGAGACCGGCCCCGCCGTTTCCTCGAGGCCTTCGCCGCAATCCTCAAACACACCAACTACCGCCTGGCGCTCGATCATTACATACGGGTAAGCGCGAAGTGCGCGCGATGCACGGCGGGCTGCCAGGTGTACCTGGCGACGGGCGACGCACGGGACATCCCGTGCCACCGTTCGGAGTTGCTGCTTTCGGTATATCGCCGCCACTTCACCGTCTCCGGGATCCTGCGCGGGCGGATTCTGGGCGACCCGGGGGTGACGGACGAGCGCATCCAGGAAATGGCCGAGAGCTTTTACAACTGCACCGCGTGCCGCCGCTGCCATTTTTCCTGCCCGATGGGAGTCGATCACGCGTTGATCACGCACCTGGGCCGCTACGTGCTCTCGGAGATCGGAATCGTCCCGCGTGCGCTGGCGGTCAGCGTGCGCGAGCAATTGACCGGCGCGACCGGCAACACCTCGGCAGTTCCCGTCGCCGCGCTCAGGGACGGCCTGGAGTTCCTTACCGAGGAGATGCAGGAAGACAAGGGCATTGAGATCCCGTTTCCGCTCGACCAGGAAGGCGCCGAGTATCTCTTCCTGCCCGCGGTCTCCGATTTCCTGATGGAGGCGGACACGCTGATGGGAAACGCCGCCGTCTTCCGGGCCACCGGAGACACATGGACGATCGGCACGAAATATTTCGACGGCATCAACTACGGCCTGTTCTACAGCGATCACGTCATGGAGGACGTGCTGCAGAAGATACGGGCCGAGGCGGAGCGGCTGAAGGTGCGCAAGATTCTGATCGGGGAATGCGGCCACGCCTCGCGCACCGCGAAGTTTTTCTATCCGACTTTTTGCGGCGGAAGAGAAGCGGCGCCGGTGATCAACATCATGGAGTACACGCACCGCGCCTGGAAGGAAGGGCGGCTCAAGCTGCGTCCGAACGCGATTACGGAACGGGTCACCTATCATGACCCCTGCAATATCGCGCGCCCGGGCTGGATCGTGGAGCAGCCGCGCGAGCTGCTGAAGGCGTTCTGCAGCGACTACGTCGAGATGACGCCGAACCGGCGCGACAACATCTGCTGCGGCGGAGGCGGCGGGACAGTATCGATTGACGAGATCCGGCCATACCGCACCACGGTCGGCGGCCGCGCGAAGGCCGAACAGATCCGCGCGACCGGCGCGAAGTACTGCGTGGCGCCGTGCGCCAACTGCAAAAAGCAGCTTCGCGAGCTGATGGAAGATCAGAAAATCGACTGCCAGATCGTCGGGCTGCACGACCTTCTGTACAAGGCCATCATTTTCGAGAACGAACCGGAGAGCTAACCTGTGGAAGCCTGGATCGAGTTTGGACGCGGCCCGCTATTCCGGCTGGCGTTCGCGCTGATGGTTCTGGGATTGATGCGGATCTTCATCCTCACGATCGTCGGGATCGTCGAAGCATACCGCCGCAACCCGGACCGTATCGTGCCGTGGAAGGAAGTGGCGCGGCAGACGATGGGCTGGCTGGCCCCGCTGGGCCGCTTGTGGAAGAAGCGCCCCGGCTACAGCCTGATCTCGGCGGCATTCCACGCCGGACTGCTGCTGGTGCCGGCGTTTCTGGCCGCGCACATCCTGCTGTGGCGCCGCTCGACGGGCCTTTCCTGGCCCGCCATCCCGCAGTCGCTTGCCGACGCCCTGACGCTGCTGACGATCGGCGCCGGCCTGGCTCTATTCCTCGGCCGCGCGTGCGCCGGCAGTTCGCGGGCGCTGAGCCGCGCGCAGGATTACCTGTGGCCGCTGCTTCTCGGAGTGCCGTTCGCCACCGGCTACGCCTGCTCGCACGCCGCGCTTTCGCCGGCGGCCTACCAGGCATTCATGCTGCTGCACATCTATTCGGCCGTGCTGATCCTGGCGCTGATTCCGTTCACCAGGATCGCCCACTGCGTGCTGCAGCCGCTGTCGCAAGTGGTAACGGCGGTGTCGTGGAAGTTCGTCCCGGGGGCGGGCGGGAAAGTGGCGGCGACGCTCGGCTATGCGGACCGCCCGAGTTGGGTTGAGAATGCCCGCTCCGCCGCGCCGGCGCGGGCGGAAGAAAAGGAGGTCTGCGTAGCAAAATGAATGCGGCCATCCTCACGGATACGACAAAGTGCATCGGCTGCAACGAGTGCGCGATCGCCTGCAAGAAGGTGAACCACCTTCCGGCGGACGCCCCGCGGCGGTGGGACCTCGACGACGGCCTGTCGGCGCGGAACTGGACCTCGATTGTCGAAGGGCCGAAGCACACCTTCGCGCGCAAGCAATGCCGCCACTGTCTCGAGCCCGCGTGCGTGTCGGCCTGCCCGGTGGGCGCGCTGCACAAGACGCCGCCAGGCGCGGTGGTTTACGACAGCGTGAAGTGCATGGGCTGCCGCTACTGCATGATGGCGTGCCCGTACGGCATCCCGCGTTACGACTGGGACCAGCCGGTCCCCTACGTGCGCAAGTGCATCCTGTGCTACGGGCGGCTCGAAAAAGGCGGGCAGCCCGCTTGCACGGAAGCGTGCCCGGCGAAGGCGACCATCTTCGGCGACCGGCGGGAATTGATCGCCGAAGCGCATCGCCGCATCGACGCCAACCCCGGCCTTTATGTGAACAAGGTGTGGGGCGAGCACGACCTCGGCGGCAGCAGCGTACTGTACATCTCGAACGTCGATCTCTCGTTCCTGGCCTCGGAGCATTGCAGCGGGACGGAGCCGCTGCCGGAGCTGACCAAGGTCGCGATGCACGCGGTGCCGCTGGTCTTCACGGGCGTGGTGGCGGGAATGGCCGGGTTGAACTGGATCATCGCCCGGCGAATGAAGATACAGTCGGAAGGCTCGGATGAGTAGAGTAAACGGGCTGAAATTCATTCTGTGGATGGTGGTGGGCCTGGCCGCGGCGGTGGCTGCCGCGCGCTTCGCATTCGGGCTCGGGGCCACGACGAATCTCTCCGACTCCACGCCCTGGGGCGTCTGGATCGGCTTCGACGTCATGGGCGGCGTCGCGCTGGCCGCCGGCGGCTTCATCACGGCCGCGGCGGTCTACATTTTCCGGATCGAGCGCCTGCACCCGATCGTGCGCCCGGCGGTGCTGACGGCCTTCCTCGGCTATGCCGCCGTGGCCGTGGGACTGCTGTTCGACCTCGGTCTGCCGTGGAACATCTGGCACATGATCGTCTTCTGGAATCCGCACTCGCCGCTGTTCGAGGTGGGCTGGTGCGTCATGCTGTATCTGACGGTCCTGGCGCTGGAGTTCTTCCCGGTGCCGGCCGAGGAGTTCCCGGCGCTGTCGAAGGTGCGGGCGGTGCTCATCCGCTTCCGCCTGCCGCTGCTGATCGCGGGGATCGGTCTTTCCACGCTGCATCAATCCTCGCTCGGCTCGCTGTTTCTGATCATGCCCTACCGCCTGCACCCGCTGTGGTATTCGCCGGTGCTGCCGCTGTTGTTTCTGGTCTCGGCCATCGCACTGGGCATGATGATGGTGACGTTCGAGAGCCACACGACGGCGTGGCTCTACCGGCGCAAGCCCGAGACGCAGGCGCTCGAATCGCTCGGCAGCGCGGTGCGTTGGGTGCTGGTCCTCTATCTTGCGCTGCGCTTCGGCGACCTCGCGATCCGCGGCCAGCCAGGCCAGTTCGCCGGCGCCGGGTGGCGGCCCGTGTTCTTCTGGTTCGAAATTGCCGTGATGGCGCTTGCGCCGCTGGCGATGTTCTCGATCCCGCGGGTGCGCGCGTCACGCAACGGGCAGTGGTCCGCGGCGGCGCTCGGCGTTTTCGGCGTGGTGCTGAACCGTATCGACGTGGGCGGCCTGATGCATCTCGGCCGCGGCAATCAGTTCTACGTGCCCGCGTGGACCGAGGTGACGATCAGCGCGGGCGTGGTCGCCGCGGCGACGCTCGCCTTCCTCTTTCTTGTGGAACGCTTCAAGGTCTGGGAAGAGCGTCCGGCCGATCCCGAGGCCGATCCGCTGAAGTTGCCCGAGTTCGACAAGGTCGGTACGACCTGGCTCGGAGTTCCGGCAGTCGCGTCGCGCACCGTGTATTCGCTGGCGTTCGTGATTGCGGCCGCGCTTGGCTTTGCGATGTTGTCGCCGCAGACGGCCTCCGGCCGCGGCGTGACCCCGCAGCCGGTCGAGCGCGCGCGCGGCGATCAGAAGACCCTGTTCATCGACGGCAACCTCGACGGCTTCGGCGTCGCCCTGCCGCACGAGCAGATCGTGGACAAGCTCGGCGGAGCGAATTCGTGCGTCCAGTGCCATCACATGAATTTGCCGCGGGACAAGCAGTCGGGCTGCTACGAGTGCCACCGCGACATGTATCTCGCCACGGACGCCTTCGGCCACGACTGGCACGCCTCTCCCCATGGCGGCCGCCAGGCCTGCGGGCAATGTCATTCCGATGTCCAGCCCCGCACCGCGGCCACTGCCAAGCCCTGCGCGAGCTGTCACAAGGATCTCGTGCCCCCGGGCGCGTCGATCCATGTGAAGCAGTATCGTGCGGTAGGGTATGTTGAAGCGATGCACAAGCTCTGCATTGGCTGCCACGCGCGGCGTGCGCAGCGTGAGAACAAGCCGGAGCTTGCCCGCTGCGCCGATTGCCATAAAGAAATTCGCAGCATGCTGGATGTGCGGCCTTCGCAGCCCGCCGTCGGCCGCGGAATTCTGCTGCCGCTGGTAGTTCGATGAGCGACGCGCTACAAAACGAGATCGAAAGCCTTCTCGGCCGCGACCTGTTCGAACTGGTGCCGTTCAACATTGCCGTGATCGACCGCCAGATGCAGGTGGTCGCCGCCAATTCCAACTTTGCGGAATATTTCGGCGCGTGGCAGGGCCATCGCTGCTACGAAGCGTTCAAGAACGCATCGAGCCCCTGCGCCCGCTGCCAGGCCCAGGCCACTTTCGAAGACGGGCGCGTGCGCGTTTCCGACGAAACCGGCGTCGATCGCCACGGCCGCACGTGCCACTACGTCGTGCACCTGGCGCCGCTCAAGGACGAGGCGGGCAGCGTCCGCTACGTCATCGAGATGACGACGGACCTGACCGAAACGCGGCGCTGGCAGCGCGAATACGACCTCTTCTTCGAGCGCGTGCCGTGCTATGTGCTGGTGATCGACCGCGAGTACCGGCTGGTCCGGGCAAACGAGAAATTCCGCAACAGCTTCGGCGACACCGCGGGCAAGCACTGCTACGAGGCCTGCAAGCGGCGGAATCAGCCCTGCAGCAACTGTCCTGCCGCGCTGACATTCCAGGACGGCAAGGAACATGTGTCGACCCAGGAAGGCGTGCATCACGACGGCTCGCCCGCATATTACGTAGTAACCAGTTCCCCCCTCTCGCGCGGAGAGGGCGGCGTTGCACACGTGATCGAGATGGCTACCGACATCACCGAAGTCCGGCGGCTCGAAGAGAAGCTGAAACGGGCGGAGGATTTCTACCGCAGCCTGGTGCGCAACTCGGGAACCGGGATTCTTGCGGTGGGCTCGTCGGGCGATGTGCGCATCATGAATCCGGCGGCGCGCTCGCTGCTGAAACTGCCCGCGCGGCAATCGCCCGCGCCGGAGCGGATTCGGCAGATGCTGCCGCCGATATTCTCCGCGCCCCACCTCGACGACGGAGAAGGGCTCTGCCTGCTCGATGCGTCCGTGCGCGCGGCCGACGGCGACGAGGTTCCGGTGCGCTTCGCGGCGGTGGAACTGAAGAGCCATGGAAAGCGGATCGGCCGCGCCGCGTTCCTGGAGGATCTGCGCGAGATCAAGCAGCTCGAGCGGGAAAAACTGGAGGCGGAGCGCCTCGCCGCGGTCGGCGAAACCGTGGCCGGGCTGGCCCACACCATCAAGAACCTGCTGATGGGCCTCGAAGGCGGCATGTACATGGTGGACAGCGGCCTCCGCCGCGGCGACGCGGGCCGCATCACCGACGGCTGGGAAATCCTGCAGCGCAATTTCGAAAAGACTACGACGCTGGTCAAGGACTTCCTGAGCTTTGCGAAGGGACGCCTGCCGGAGTTGCGTCCGGCGGACCCGAACGCGATCGCGCGAGGCGTCGTCGAGTTGTATCGCGACGCGGCCGCCCGGCAGGGAGTCGAGCTGGCGTTCGAGCCCGGCCCCGGCGTGCGCGAGGCGCCGCTCGACGCCGGCGGCATCGAGACGTGCCTCACCAACCTGGTGTCGAACGGCATCGACGCCGCAACCATGCGCGAACAGCCGGGCGGCAAGGTGATCCTGCGCACCCGCGAAGACGCGAGCGATCTCGTATTCGAGGTGGCCGACAACGGCTGCGGCATGGACCAGGAGGTCAGAAGCAAGGTGTTCACCACCTTCTTCACCACCAAAGGCGGAAAAGGGACCGGCCTCGGCCTGCTGACGACGCGCAAGATCGTTCAGGAACACGGTGGCCGGATCGAAATGGATTCGGCAGTCGACCGCGGGTCGGTGTTTCGGATCCGCCTGCCGCGCCCGCGGCTGGAATCGCTGGCGGCGGCCGCTGCGCAAAAGACGAACGGGTGAACCCATGACGGATGAGACACAGAAATGCGTGCTGGTGGTTGATGACGAGGCGGACGTTCGCGGATACCTGAGGAGCGCGCTCGAGGACGCGGGCTTTTATGTCGAGACGGCCTGCGATGGATTGGAGGCGCTTGAAAAGATCCGGCGGAATCCGCCGGATCTGATCTCGCTCGATCTCGTCATGCCCCGCCATTCGGGCGCCAGACTGTACCGGGAGCTGCAGAAGGATAAGAAGCTCTCGAAAATTCCCGTGCTGATCGTCACCGGCCATGCCCGGGACGATCTGGGCCGCACGGACCTGGAAGAGATGACGATGTCCGGCCCGGGAGTCTATCTCGAGAAGCCCGTGCGGCCGCCGTCGTACGTGGCGGCCGTGCGCAAGCTGCTCGGAATCGAAAAGCCGGAAGAGCCGGAACCCCAGCCGGAAGACCTGCGCCGCTCGCTCGACCGCGCGCTGTCGGGCGCCGATCGAGACGCCTTGCAGCGGGCGCTGGACGCGCTGCGGAAGAAATAGGGGGACACCATGAGTGAACGAAAAACGATTCTCGTTGTCGAAGACGAGCCCGATGAAGTGGCGTATCTCACCGCCTTCTTCGAGGATCACGGTTTCAACGTGATCTCGGCGACCAATGGGCAGGACGGATTCGCCAAGGCGAAGGCCGGGCGCCCCGACCTGATCACGCTCGACATCTCGATGCCGGAGGAAAGCGGAGTCCGCATGTTCCGCGATCTGCAGAGCGATCCGGCGACGGAAGCGATCCCTGTGGTGATGATCACGGGCGTCTCCCACGAGTTTAAGCGGTTCATCGAGACGCGCCGCCAGGTTCACCCTCCGGCCGGCTACTTCGACAAGCCGCCCGACCGCGATCAACTCCTCGCGAAGATCAACGAGATTCTCAGCCCTCGGCCGGTCTGCTGAGGCGCTTCGCCCTTCGCGGCGCGGGCGGCCCCGGGATAGCCCGGCATGTCCGCGGCGCCGCCGCGCGTGGCCGGTGGCATGGGGCCGGCTCCGTCGCGGAACGGCCGGCCTCGCGCCTTACGCGACAGACCTCGCAAACGACCCTCAGGAGCGGCGGGCCGCGGGAGCCGTTGCCGGCAGTTGAAGGAAGGACGCCCACGCATGCGCGTGTTCCGTGCCGTCGGCTGCCGTCAGCGCCGCTTCCGTTTCAAAAAGCCGCTTGTTCCGGCGGGTGATCCATCCGCGAATGTAAAACGGCTCTCCAGCGGCGACGTGCCGGCGGAAGCGGACGCGCAACTCGGCGGTCAACGCCTCGCGCCCGGTGGCCGCAACGGCCTGCGACATCGCCTCGTCGAGCACCGTACTCACAATGCCCCCGTGGACGATTCCCTGAAAACCTTCCCACTCCGCCCCGGGCCTCCAGAGCGCCCTCATTTCACCGTTCTTCTGCAGTTCGTAATGGACCCGCAACCCCTTCGGATTATCCTGGCCGCATGCAAAACAGCCCGAATGCCGCCGCGCGCGCGGCAAGCCGGCCGGCTTTTCAACAACGGTGCTGGCCGGGCTCATGGTCTGAGTGATCGCACACGTTGCCGCCGTCCACCAGGGTTCCGTTCAGGTAGCTTTGCGCGAGCGCGGCGGGAGTATCGGCGGGTGCGCCGGTGAACACTTCGATCGAGGCCGCCTCGAAGAGCGAGTGCGCGCGGCCGCCCATGCCTCCGGCGATTACAACGTCCACGCCCCGTTCCTTCAGCCACGGCGGCAACAGCCCCGGCTGGTGTTCGGGAGCTTCGATTTCGGAGGTCCCGGTGATCCGCTTCGCAGCCGGATCGACATCGATGATCGCAAACCTTTCGCAATGCCCGAAATGCTGGGCCAGAAGCCCGTTCGCCACCGGAATGGCAATTCGCATACGAATTTTCCTTTCCTGCTCTATAGGTGCAAATAACACTTATACTATAATGGCTCTCATCGGTCAAGCAGCGCCGCGCTTCGCCGCAACGGCTCGGCCGCCGGAAACAGGCACGCAAACATGACGGATGAAATCAGGATCGCCACGATCGGCATCGTCGAATCGCCTTTTCGCGAGGCCGCGGGCACGCCTATCCAGCCCTCGCGGGCGGAGGGCGCCCGGGGCCGGATTCGCATCGATCCGCGGTTTCGAGCGGGTTTGAAGGACCTTGCGGGCTTCGAACGCATCTGGCTCATTTACGGTCTTCATAAGGCGCCGCCGCCCAGCCTGCTGGTGACGCCGTTTCTGGATCGCGAACAGCGCGGGCTCTTCGCGACCCGCTCGCCGGCCCGCCCGACTGCGATCGGGATGTCCGCAGTCCGCCTTCTCGCGGTTGAGGACTGCACGCTGGAGGTGGCGGACCTGGACGTGATCGACGGCACGCCGCTGCTGGACATCAAGCCGTACGTTCCGGAGTTCGATTCCCACCCGTCGAGCAGGGCCGGCTGGTTCGATCGGCGCGTCTGCGAAAGCCGCCTGGCGGACGATCGATTTGCCGGCGCGCCCGGAAAACAGCCCGGCTGAAGGCGCCGGTTTCGCGAAGCCGCACTCGTTCTCCGCGCAACGGCGGCAGGCGGCCTCTGGCGGCACACGTCACAAGCCGCTCAGGTCAACGCGATCGTGGCCATCCTCACGCCCAGCGCCGCGCCTTCCCGCAGGGCGGCGGAAACGGGCTCCGAGCAGCCGCTCCAGCACCGCGCGACGGTTCTCTGCGTTTGCGCCGGCCGCGACCGGCAACCTGAGATTGGCGACGCAGGAGCTCCGGATATCGGGGCAGATTATGTCGCCTCACCGGGCTTGCTGACGTGGGTTTGAATTGGAGGCGCGGGGCGGAATCGAACCGCCGAATAAAGGTTTTGCAGACCTCTGCCTTACCTCTTGGCTACCGCGCCTTGACGGGTTCGAATTCAATTATCTCAGAAACACGGCCACACGCCAACATCTTCAACTCCAGGCCACTAACCCGGTCCAAGAGGCGCGAGACGCGGGGCCTACGTCGCGGCCGGAATCACGGGCAGAAGAATGTGTGACGGGCGCAGCCGGTCGTGGTAGATGGTCTGGGTGGCGCGGCGGAACTCCCGCGCCGCCGCGGCCGGGCCGCCGGTGTTCGGGTTGCGGTCAAAGCGCGGAAAGTTGCTGCTGGAGATCTCGACGCGGATGCGGTGCCCTTTGAGGAACTCGTTGCTGGTGACGCCGGCGTCGATCACGATCCTGTAGACGCGGCCAGGGCGCGCCGGCTCGGGCTTTTCGAGCGACTCGCGGTAGCGCAGCCGCAGAATGCCGTCCGTCAGGTTGCGCGCGTAGCCGTCGGGGAAGACGTCGACGAGCTTGGCCGTGAAATCGGTGTCCGGCGCGGTGGTGGCGACCCAGAGCACGGCGCGGATGGGCCCGGTGACCTCGACGGGCCGCTCCAGCGGCGGCGTCGTATAGCTCAGCACATCGCGGCGCTGCTCGACCGCGCGCTGGTCGAACGGACCCCAGGGCAGGACCCGCGGGTTGCAGCAGACCGCGCCGCCCACGGTCGGCACGGGGTTCGCGGGATCGTAGACGAACCGGTCGAACGCCGCGCCTTCCTCGTCGGGCCGGCGCCGCAGCCCGCCTTCGGCTGCCAGATAAAACGGAGTCGGGCGCGCCCGCCGCAGCGGCCATTCCTCCTCGTCGCGCCAGCGGTTCGCGCCCATTACGAAGATGCGAACCGGCGGGCTCGCGACGTTTGCGGCGCCCTCGTTCTTCAGCCAGCGGTCGAACCACTCCAGTTGATACTTCCTGAGCGGCACGCGCGCGTCCGGCCCGAAATCGACGCCGGGGAACTGATAAGACGCGTTGTGCGGCCACGGGCCGACGATGATGCGCGCCGTGCGGCGCTTCTCCCGCAGAATATGAAAGGCTTCGAGGTCGCTCTCGACAAAATTGTCGTACCAGCCGCCGGCCGCGAAGACCGGCACGCGCACGCGGTCCAGCCTGGCGCGCGTGCTGATCGATTTCCAGAACGCGTCGTAAGCGGGGTGATCGAGCGCCTCCTGATAAAAACCGATGCGCCTGCCCGTGGCTGCCCCGTCGGCGGTGCGCAGCGGCACGTGCCGCACGAACAGGTTGAAGTCCGGCTTGCGGCTGCCCGGCGGGCGCAGGTTTTCCGACAGCCACTCCAGCCGCTGGCCGATCTTGAACGCGCCGCCGCGCGAGTAGAAGCGGTCGAAGTAATCGTCGCAGCCGGAGACGACCGGGAAGATCGCCTTCAGGTACGGGCTGTTGACGAGCGCCGCTTTCCACTGCACGATGCCCAGATAAGAGCCGCCGATCATGCCGACGCGCTGGTTCGACCAGGGCTGCCGCGCGATCCATTTCAGCGTGTCCTCGCCATCGTTGGATTCCTGCCGCAGCGGGTCGAACGCGCCGCCGGAGGCGTAGCGGCCGCGCACGTCCTGGATCACGACGGCATAGCCGCGCTGCACAAAGCCTTCGTAATACGGCGTGATGCCGGCGCCCTTTCCGTACGGCGTGCGCACGAGAATCGCGGGCAGGCGGGCGGACCCCGCGGGGCGGAACACGTTGGTCGAAAGCTCGATGCCGTCGCGCATGCGCACGCGGACGCCGAGTTCCTTTTCGATCGGCGGGGCGGCCGAGGCCCTCAGGCAAACGAGGAGCGCAACGCTTCCCAGTACAGCAACGCCGCATGACGCGGCGCGTGGCGCGCGGCTATGTAGGCTGCGGCGCGGCGGCCGATGTCGCGCGCCGCATCGGGGAACTCTGCAAGGCAAATCATATATTCCGCCAACATCCGCTCCTCCGCAACTCCCGGGTCGACGCGGAGGCAGGCGTCGTAGGGATACCGCGAAACTTCCTCGCCATTGGTAAGGATGACCGGCTTGCCGATTCCCATCAGCCGCACCGCGATTCCCGAAGTTTCGCCGGCCGCGGGATAGCGGAGGTTGACGCAGGCGTCCACGGCGCGGGCCATCAGCCAGAACTCGCGTTCGGGGGCGTAGCCGGCGCGCAGCACTCCCGGCGCGGCGAGCAGCGGCGCGAGCGCGCGTTCCAGGCCGGCGCCGGCGAACTCGCCCGCGACGAGCAGCGCGATACCGGGCCTCGCGCGCCGCGCCGTTGCAAAAGCGCGGAGGACGACCGGCAGGCGCTTGGAATCGCGCAGGTAGCCGAAGACGCCGAACAGAAATGTGCGCTCGCCGACGCCGCGGCCGCGGCGCCACTGGGCCACTTCCTCCGCGCCCGGCAGCGCCGGCGGGGCGAACAGGTGCGGGATCTCGAAGATGCGGGCGCGCGGCGCGTGGGCGAGCACGGCGCGGGCTGCGGCCGGGTTGTGCACGATAATCGCTTTCGCGCTTTCGGCGGCGCGCCGCAGCATCGGGTACTCGAAGTAGCGCGCGTCGCCCGCCGACCGGCTCCGGTTCTCCCAAAGCTCCGCGGCCAGCCCGCGCGGCCACTCGCCGTAGTTGTAGGCGAACTCGTCGATCCACTCGCCGCGATTGAGCGCGCCCAAAAGGAAATGGCTCAGCACGGCGTCGTGCAGAACGATGACGCCGGGCCGCTCGAGCGCCCGGCGATAGATGCCGGCGTGCAGCGCGTTGTTCCCGAGATGATAGAGCGGCACGTCGCCGTGCGCGTTGAGCCTCACCCGGCCGAGTTCGCTGAGCGCCGGAACCAGCGCCGCGGCGTAATCGGCGACTCCGGTGCGCGCCGGCGGAAGCGGGGAAAAGAAGCCGGCGGTCAAGCGTACTTTCGCGCGCCGAAGAGCGCGGTGCCGACGCGGACGTGCGTGGCGCCCTCTTCGATGGCGACCTCGAGATCGTGCGACATGCCCATCGACAGTTTCTGAAGCCCGCTCGCCTCGGCCAATTGGCGCAGCCGGCGGAAATACGGCCGCGACGCCTCGGGGTCTTCCGCCCACGGCGGCATCGTCATCAGTCCCGTCAGCGACAGGTTCGGGCAGCCGCGGACGGCTTCGATCAGCTCGGGCAGCGCCTCCGGCGGCGCTCCGCCCTTGGTCTGCTCCGGCGAGAGCTTCACTTCGAGCATCACCTCGAGCGCCGCGGCGGCCGCTTCGCTCAGCCGCCGCGCGAGCTTCGCGGTGTCGATGGTCTGCACCACGTCGAACAGCTCCGCCGCGCGGCGGGCCTTGTTCGACTGCAAATGGCCGATGAAGTGGAAGCGCGCGCCGGGCAGCTCGCCAAGCTCGGCGCGCTTGGCCTCGAACTCCTGAATGTAGTTCTCGCCGAATTCGCGAAGCCCGAGCTCGAAGGCTTCCCGAACGGCCGCCGCGGGAAACGTCTTCGTGACGGCGACCAGAGTGATCTCGTCCGCCCCGCGCCCCGCGCGCCGCGCCGCGCGCTCGATCCGCTCCCGCACCTCTTCTATGCTCTCGCGCAACATTTAATTCAAAAGATTACCGCAGAGGGGCGGAGAACGCAGGGAAAACCTCCGCGCCCCGCGAGGAAGGCTTTACTCGTACCGCAGCGCCTCGGTCGGGTTCAGCCGCGCGGCGCGGTTCGCCGGCAGCAGGCCGAACACCAGCCCCACCAGGAACGACACGCTGAAGGCGATGGCGATCGACAGCTTCGAGATCGGAATGAACATGTCCACCAGGTAGCGCGCGCTCAACGGAACGGCGACTCCGAGCAGGATCCCGGCCGCGCCCCCGCTCACGCTGATCAGCACGGCTTCGATCAGGAACTGCTGGAGAATGTCGCGGCGCGACGCGCCCACGGCCATGCGCACGCCCACCTCGCGCGTCCGCTCGGTAACCGTCACCAGCATGATGTTCATGATGCCGATGCCGGAGATGACCAGCGCGATCGCCGAGACCAGGATCAACACGATCGTGAGCACAAGCGCGATGTTCTTCGCCGCATCCAGAATGGCCGTGAGATTGTCCACCGTGTAGCGCGCGCCCGGGCGGTGCCGGCTCTCCAGAATCGCGCGCACCTGGTTGGTGACGAACGGCACGTCTTCGGCGCGCTTCACCTGAACGTAGATCGGGTCCACGCGCTCGTAGGGCACGAAGTAGTTGATCACCGTCACCGGAATGAGAATGCTCTCGCCCGCCAGCTCCGAAAGCCCGAAGCTTGAAACCTTCTCCCGGAAGACGCCGATCACCGTGAACTGCAGCTCGTGAATCTTGATCTGCTGCCCGATGGCCGCCTCCTGGCCGCCGTAAAGCCGCTTGGCCAGCTTCTCCGTGAGCAGCGCCACCTTCTGCCGCAGTTGGACGTCGGCGCCGTCGAAGAACCGCCCGGCCTCGATTACCAGGTTGCGGACCTTCGGGTAGTACTCGTCGGATCCGTTCACCTGGATGAGCTGCTCCTTGCCGTTGATCGTCATCTGGTCGAAGGTGGATTCGACGCCGGTTGCCGCGACGATCAGGTCCGCAAGCTGCTGCCGCACCGCCCGGACGTCGGACATCTTCACGAAGTCGGCCGCCACTTCGGCATTCGATTGCTGGCCCCCGGCGGCATACTGCCCGTAGACGATGTTGGAGCCGATGCCTTCGATCTGCTGCAGGATGTAATCGCGGCTGGTGAGCGAAATCGTGACCACGAGAATGACGGACGCGTTTCCGATCACCAGTCCGAGCGCGGTCAGGAACGTGCGGATACGGTTCGCGCGCAGCGCGTTGACGCTGAAGGCGAGGGCTTCTCCGAAGAACATTTATCCTGCCGTTGCCGTCTTAAGAAGACGCAACGCCTCATCGCGCGGCGGATCGTCCGGCGTGAGGGGCGCCTGTAGATATTTTCTCAGCAGGTCGCGGGCTGCTTCCAGGTTGCGGCCCTCGCGGATATAAATGCTGGCGCGCTCGAACAGGAGGCGGGGAGCGGTGGGGGCGACCGTTTCCGCCTCGCGCAGGGTGCGCTCGCTTTCCTCGAAACGGCCGGTCTTGGCGAGAAATTTCGCCAGATCGATCAGCCGGCCGACCTGGCCCGGCGACAGCGCGGCGGCCTCCCTGAGCTGCGCCTCCGCGGCCTGATACTGCTTCTGCTTTTCCGCCAGCCGGGCCTGCGCCGCATGGCCCTCGGCCGGATTCAGCGCTCCGATGCGCGCCGCCAGAGCGGCCGCCTTGTCGAGCCCGCCGCCCAGGAACCCGGGCGCCTCCACGTAGTATTCGAACAGATCGCTCATGGCTTCCAGGTTGCGCGGGTTCAGCTCGACCGCCCGCTCGAACTGCTCGCGCGCCTTGACGGCCAGCACCGGCGCCATGACGAACGAAGCGCTCTCCGCGCGGCGGCCCTGCGCGCGGGCGAGCCACATGTGGTAATCCGAGTTGCCCGGATTGAGCGCCACCGCCTTCTCGAACTGTTCGGACGCTTTCTTGTAATCGGCCTGCATGTAATAGCACAGGCCCATCATCTGCCGGACCTCCGCGTCCTTCTGCGCGATCGGCGAAAGCACTCCGAGCGCTGCCGCGTAGTCCGTGTGCTGGTATAATGCACGAGCACGTTCCAGATCCGGTGATGCGGCTGCCAGCGAACCTGCCAGCAAAGCCGCGGCGAAAGTATGAGTGAACAGGCGCTTCTTCAACTTGGAATCCTCATCATCGCACGTTCCTATAGATGCGCACGAGCGGAAACCGGATACGCCGCCTGGCCGGGCGCCGGCGGGTCCGAAATGACTCTTGCACGCGGCGGGCCGCACTGGATCGTACTCGGGCCTTTGTAGTATGCTCGAAAATGCAAGGTTGATTAGGACGCGGAGGTCCGTTATGTTATTTCGAAATATGGGGTTAGCGGCCGCGGCGATGGTCTTCTTCGCGGGCGCCGCGCTCGCCCAGACGACATCTGTGACCGGTACCGTGACCGGAGAGGACGGCAAGCCGATCAAGGACGCCGTCATCAAACTCGAGCGCAAAGACATCAAGGGCAATTACCAGACCAAGACCGACAAGCGCGGTTCCTACTTTTACGGCGGGCTGCCGCTCGGCACCTACGACATTACGTGCGAAATCGGCGGGCAGGTGATGGACAAGGCGCAGAACGTCCGCACGCACTACGGCGATCCGACGCCCGTCGAATTCGACCTGCGAAAAGCCAAGGCGATGAAGGACGCCTTCCAGGCCGCCATGCAGACGGGCCAGCTCACGCCCGAGCAGATGCGCGCGCTGTCGCCCGAGCAAAGAGAGGCGCTCGAAAAACAGACCAAGGAGCGCGCCGCGGCGATCAGCAAGAACAAAGAGCTGAACGAAGCCTTCAACACCGCCATGCAGAACATCCAGGCGGCCGATGGCGGCGGCACCCCGGCCGAGAAGCTCGACCTGTACACCAAGGCGACCGAGGCGCTCACCAAGGCCAGCACGCTCGATCCGAAACAGACCGCCGTCTGGGCGCACATGGCCGAAACCTACGTCAAGATCGGCAAGCTGAAGACCGGCGCCGAGCAGGAGGACGCATACAACAAGGGCCTCGAAGCCTGGACCAAGGCCATCGAGCTTTCGCCCAACGACGCCAGCTTCCATAACAACTACGCCCTCGCCCTCGCCCAGGCCAAGAAGCTGCCCGAGGCTCAGGCCGAGCTGCAGAAGGCCGCCGAGCTCGATCCGGCCGGCGCGCCGAAGTACTACTTCAATCTTGGCGCCCTGCTGGTGAACACGGGGCAGACCGACGGCGCCGTCGAAGCCTTCAAGAAGGCCATCGCCGCCAACCCGGACGATCCGAGCAGCGCCGAAGCGCACTATCAGTACGGCCTCGCGCTGATGGGCAAGGCCACCCTCACTCCGGATGGCAAGACCGTTCCGCCCCCGGGCACCAAGGAGGAGTTCGAGAAGTACCTCCAGCTCGCCCCGAACGGCCCCAATGCCGAAGGCGCCAAGGCCATGCTGCAATCCATGGACGTGCAGATTCAGACCAACTATTCGAATCCGGCCGCGAAAAAGACCACGAAAAAGAAGTAAGCTGAAGACATGGGGGCGCCCTCGCGCGGCGCCCCACCCCTCATGCTACGAGCAGTTCTCGAGATCCTTGTCGCTCTCCTCCTGATCAGCTTTTTGCGCTCGATTCTGGGCGTCCTCGCAAAGGGCTTTTCCGGCTACCTCGGCCAAAATCCTGCCGCAAAACGCGGGCCGGAATTGCGCAATGCCGGCGAGTTGAAGCGCGACCCCGTCTGCGGCACCTACGTCTCGACAGCCACTTCCGTCAAGCGGGTTGTCCGCGGCGAAACGATTCACTTCTGTTCGCCCGAGTGCAGCGCGAAGTACCGGAATAAGTGAGGGTGGCGCAGGCGCTTTCGCCTGCCGCTTCACGCATTGACGGCGGAGTTTCTACTTAATTTTGGATTTCTCGATCCGCCTTTTGGAAGCGCGCCGCCGCCGCGCCCGGCTGGTTTCCCCTTAACTCAATCTTAAACAACATTTAATCGAAACTCCGCAGGAACTCTGATATGCTCTACCCTTCGGGGTCTTTGTGCATGAAACTCAAATACTGTGTCACAGTAGTTCTCCTTGCGATTATTTCCGTCACTCCGGTCCTGGCCCAGGCGGTTGCGGGCACGGGCGCGATGTCCGGGGTGGTCCGCGATGCATCGGGCGCGACCGTTCCGGGCGCTCAAGTCATCGTGGCAAACGATGGCATGGGCATCAGGCGAACCATCGAAACCAACTCGGCGGGCGTGTTCACCGCGCCGGCGCTGGTTCCCGCGGCGGGTTATTCCGTGCGGATCACGAAAGAAGGATTCGCGCCTTACGAAGCCAAGGATCTGGAGATCGCGGTCGGGCAGAACCTGAGCCTCAACGTGACTCTGGCGGTCGGCGCCACGCAGCAGCAGGTCGAGGTGGTCGCATCCGCGCCGCTGGTCGAGCAGACCAAGACCGACGTCTCGGGCGTGGTCAACAACCGGGCCATCCAGGATCTGCCGATCAACGGCCGCCGCGTCGATTCCTTCGTGCTGTTGACGCCGGGCGTCAGCAATGACGGCAACTACGGCCTGCTGAGCTTCCGCGGCACCGCCGGCGGCAACTCCTTCCTTGTGGACGGCACCGACACCACCGAGCAGTATTACAACGAGAACGCCGGACGCACGCGCATCGCGGCGCAGATCTCGCAGGACGCCGTGCAGGAGTTCCAGGTGGTCTCCGCCAATTACTCGGCTGAATACGGCCGCGCCATGGGCGGCGTGGTCAACACGGTCACCAAGAGCGGCAGCAACGAGCTGCATGGCACCGCCTATTATTTCTTCCGCAACAAAGATTTCAACGCCCGCGATCCGTTCAGCACCTACGTGCCCGCCGATAAGCGCCAGCAGATCGGCGGCTCGCTTGGCGGCGCGATCAAGAAAGACAAGTTGTTCTACTTCGTGAACACCGAAGTCACGCGGCGTGATTTCCCGATCAGCTCGAGCCTCAACACGGTTGCGGTGGATCCGAACACGCAGACGTGGAAGGGATGCACCCCGACCAAGACCGCCGGCGATGGATTGCCCACGCAGGCGCAGTGCGACGCGATCAACAAGCTGCTGCCGCGCTTCTACGGGCAGATTCCGCGCCAGTTGAACCAGGAGCTCTATTTCGGCAAGCTGGACTATCACCTGAACGACTCCAACACCCTCAGCGCCAGCTTCAACTTCCTGCACGCGCTCTCGCCCAACGGCATTCAGACCGCCGCCGCACTGACCACCGGCACCGCGCTCACCAGCAACGGCAACGACGCCGTCACGGTGAAGAACGGCCGCCTGCTCTGGACCTCGGTTCCCACCTCCAACTTCGTCAACGAAGCGCGCTTCGGCATCGCCGGCGACCGGCAGGCCGACGTGTTCAATGACTCGCTGCTCGGCGGTGGCCTGGGCTATCTCGCGCTGACCGTCAACAGCACCAGCATCGGCGCAACCAACTATCTGCCCCGCGTCCTGCCGAGCGAGATGCGCTACCAGTGGCAGGACAACGCCACTTGGACCAAGGGCAGCCACACCATCAAGTTCGGCGCCGACATCGCCAACACCGAGGACTATTCCTACTACATCAGCAACTACAACGGCAGCTACACTTACCAGACGGTGAACAATTTCGCCCTCGACTACAGCGGCAACACCACCGGCGCGAAGCACTGGCAGAGCTACTCGCAGACCTTCGGCAATCCCGTGTCCGATTTCACGATCCGGGATTTCGGCTTCTACCTGCAGGATCAGTGGCGCGCCACCAAGAGGCTGACCGTCAACTACGGCGCCCGCTACGAATACGAGCAACTGCCGCAACCGTCGACCTGCAACCCCGATTACCCGCTGACCTGCCACCTGCACTCCTCACCCACCAACCTCGCGCCGCGCATCGGTCTGGCCTACCAGCTTGACGACAAGACCGTGCTGCAGGCCGGCTACGGCATGTTCTATGCCCGGTTCCAGGGCGGCACCATCAGCAATCTCTTCACCACCGGCAACGGCAAAGTCCAGACCGGCATTTCGCTCTCGGCCACGCAGTCCGCACAACTGGCCGCCGGCCCGGTCTTCCCGAACATCCTCTCGGCGATTCCGGCGGGGGCCAGCGTTTCCGCCGTCAACCTCCAGGAGATGGATCCGAACATCAAGACGCCTTACTCGGAGCAGGGCAATATCGGCATCCAGCGCCAGCTCTCCTCCGACATTGCGCTGAACGTCTCCTACATCTGGAGCCGCGGCATCCAGCTCTACGGTTCGCGCGATCTGAACCTGCCGACCGGAAGGACTAACTTCACCTACACGATCACCGATGCCAACGGGAATCCGACCGGCACGTATACCACTCCGGTGGTCATCGGCGCCCGCCCGGACACCCGCTACGGCTCCATCACCTACGATGAGAACGGCGTCAACAGCTACTACAACGCTCTCGCCGTGCAACTGAACAAGCGCTTTTCCCATGGGCTGCAGGGCATGCTCTCCTACACCTGGTCTCACGAAATCGACGACGGCCAGAGCTATGGCGGCAGCAGCAACAGCCTCTTCCTCACCGGCACCAGCTACTGGCTGAACAACGGCGATTACAAGGGCGACAAGGGCAGCGGCACGCTCGATCAGCGCCACCGCCTGGTGCTCTCCTGGGTCTGGGCGCCGACGGTGAAAGCCGATAGCCGCATCGTCAACGCTCTCGCCAATCACTGGCAGCTTTCCTCCATCAGCACTCTGGCGAGCGGCCATCCCTACGGCACTCTGCAGGTCTATCTCAACGACAAGCCGGTGAGCGGAATGCTCGGCTACAGCCTGAACGGCACTGGTTTCAGCTATCGCGCTCCCTGGCTCCCGGTCAACAGCTATTACCTGCCCGCCATGTACCGGTCCGATGCGCGCCTCAGCAGAATTATTCCGATCCACGGCGAACAGTACAAGCTGTACCTCAACCTCGAGATGTTCAACATCGCAAACACCTGGTCCGCTACCGGCTACACCAGCAGCCGCGCGTACCTGGAAAGCAAGGGCGTGATCACGGCGGCCCCGCAGAACCTCTATATCCCGTCGGCCGCCTATGGTTCCCCCGACGGAACCCAGGCGCGCCGCCTGCAGGTTTCCGCCCGGTTCGTCTTCTAGTTAAGTCTCGCTTCACGCGGGCGCGGGATTCTCTCGCGCCCGCTCTTGCCCTATCCTCCCTCACCCTCACGAGCCTTCAAGCGGAGTTGTGCGCCCTCCGGAACCCGGCCAGGGCGAAGGTGCTTCGAAGCTTCTTCAAGACCGCCGTCTTCCTCGGCGGCTCGCCGCCGGCCGCAAATTCGGCGCGCCGCGTGCCGATGGCGAAAACGGTGGCTGGCGCCTCTGTCCCAAGCGTCTTTTGCGCGTGGACAGAGGCGCCTGTCACCGCGAGAAATCCGGCGCAAATTCGGCGCGCCGCGTGCCGATCGCGAAAACGGTGGCTGGGGCCCCTGTCCCCACCGGCTTTTTCGCGGGGGCCGAGGCGCCCGTGTCCCCGGGA
>Ga0078972_1004267_pt1 | contig 39895 bp, 33 predicted proteins | sample YelNatPaOPGAMG01_FD_67568 | JGI IMG/M metagenome (GOLD analysis project Ga0078972, IMG submission 67568) | Hot spring thermophilic microbial communities from Obsidian Pool, Yellowstone National Park, USA - OP-RAMG-01 (SPADES assembly) (version 2) | ecosystem: Environmental > Aquatic > Thermal...
GTGTGACAGCGTTTTTGTCCTCCGGCATATTAGCCTCATACTCGCGCCACTCTTGCATTTTAAGCTCCAAGTATTTCTCAGCATTTTCCCTGCCTAGGGCTTTTATGCATATGTCATCGCTTTGCCATTCTTCTAGGGCTTCTTTAAGCGAGTTTGGCAAAACTTTTATGCCAAGCTCTTTTCGCTTTGCCTCGCTTAAGTGGTAAACGTTAACGTCAACAGGGTCGCCGGGCTCTATATTCCGTTTGATGCCATCTAAACCAGCCTCAAAAACCGCAGCGTAAGCCAAATAAGGGTTAGATAATGGGTCTGGACAGCGGAACTCTATTCGAGCCTCGTTCTCCTTGCCGGGGAAATATTCTGGAACCCTTATTAGGGCTGAACGGTTTTTGCGGCTCCATGTGATATAAACTGGAGCCTCATAGCCGGGCACAAGTCTCTTATAACTGTTAACGGTGGGCGCAACAACAGCGCACAGGGCCCTTGCATGTTCAAGAATCCCACCAATAAAGTAGCGGCATTTCTGAGAAAGGTAGGCGTAGCCATCCCTATCATAAAAGAGGTTTTTGCCGGTCTTTAAGCTGAAGAGGCCGAGGTGGATGTGCATGCCACTGCCGGACTTTCCAAACCATGGCTTAGGCATGAAAGTGGCTACCCAACCATACTTTCTATCTGCAACAGCCTTAGCTGCAAACTTATAACGCATAATGTTGTCTGAAGTAGTCACGGGGTCAGAGTATTTGAAGGTGATTTCATTTTGGGCGGCGCCAACTTCATGGTGCTGTCTCTCAACCTCTATGCCCATGGTGAAAAGCGCGTTGGTTAAATCCATTCTAAAGGCTTCTGTAACGTCTCTGCCTGGCGCTATGTCAAAGTATCTTTGTTTGTCTATTAAGTGGTTTTCAACGGGCTGGAAGCCTCCATCCGCAGTTTTTTGCACTAGATAGAACTCCAGTTCTGCAGCGGCTGTAGGGTCATAGCCCTCAGCCATCAGCTTTTCAAGGGTTTTTTGGCAAATATATCTTGGGTCTCCTTCGAAACGTTTGCCATCTGGCGTGTAAAGGTTACAGATGAAACTTACAACGCTTTTATCATAAAAATAGAAGGGGCAAACAGTAAAAGTTGTTATGTCAGGTTTCATGACCATGTCGCTTTCTTCTATTCCTACCCCGCCGATTAATGATGAACCGTCAAAGCCAACTCCCTCAGCTATGGCGCCTTCCACCTCCTCAACGGGAATTGTTCTACCCCTAAGCATGCCGAGCAAATCAGTGAAGTGCAAAAGAACATGGTCGGCATTCTTCATAAGCTTGAAACACAACTCAACATTTTGGCTTTGAGCTTTTTTCTGCAGCAAGCGTTCACGAGCCTCCTCATGGCAAATGTTTTTACGATAAAGTAGCAATTTACTATACATATAAAAGGTTTATCCAAGAAAATGTCGACAAACGTTAAATATTAAAAGAGTTAATTGCACAAATGTAGACAAATTAAATGGGGAATTACTTAATGAAGGATACAGACGTCCAAGAAAATTTTCCTGAAGAAAAAACCGAGATGAAACGCGCCAAAAAAGAAGAGCTAACCGAAGTTGACATGAAAATATTGAAAGCCCTAACTTTAGACGCGAGGCTTTCGTCAAGACAGTTAGCTAAACAATGCGGCATATCCATAGGCACAACCCTTTCAAGGATTAAGAAACTTGAGGAAAAGGGCATAATAAAGGGATACACCGCCTTAATAGACCACGAGAAACTGGGCTATGCGCTAACAGTAGTTGTTGAAATAACTGTCTCAAAAGGACGCCTATTAGAAGTTGAAAGCGAAATCGCCAAACTTCCAAACGTCTGCTGCGTTTACGACGTGACAGGATTGATAGACGCCATAGTAATCGCAAAATTCAAAAACAGGGAGGAGCTAAGCAAATTTGCAAAACGATTATTGGCAATGCCCTACGTGGAAAGGACAAACACCCATGTGGTGCTAACAACAATAAAAGAAGATTTCAGACTAATCTAAACCAAACACTTCCACTCCCTCATTTTATAAAACCTTTAGAAAACCATGAAAAGGAAGATTTAATTTCAACAACAAAAATAGAGAATAGAAGACGTTGGAAAGCGGGGGTTGCCAAGCCTGGCCAAAGGCGCAGCCCTGAGGAGAAAACGCAAAAATTTCGCAGAACGGCTGTCCCGTAGGGGTTCGTGGGTTCAAATCCCACCCCCCGCACTTAAAATAAAGACTTTTAGAAGCGTATTTTAACGAAATAAGCCAAATTTACAGCATTGTGTGTGGGCTGAAATTTCAGCACAAAATTACCAGTAAACGCTAAAAGAAATCAAAAGTCTAAGGAATTGGTGTTTAGCGTTGAAAAGTGATGTTTTAGTTGAAAGGCTTATTTGATTTCGTTTTAGGCGGGGTTTTCTAAAATTAGTTTTAGTTTTTCAGCTATGTCCTTGGATATTGGGAGTATGGCGTTTTGGGAGGCTTTCCATATTTCTATGCCCACGAGGTTTCCATCTTTGTCTAGGTCTATGTAGGCGTCTTCACTTAATATTTTAGTATCCGCTATTTTCGACTCTTTAAACTTTATGTATAATATGTCAGATTCTCTGTCATATTCCACTTTCACGCGCGCGCATGCGCGTGATAAATGAGAACTTGTTGAGGTTGCCATTTTATCTTAATTAGAACTGTTATTGGTTTTGTTCCTTCATAGACTATTGTGTATATCTGGAAGTGATTTGGTTTGCCGTGTTCGCTTACCCATTTGCCATATCTTACTTGTCCTTCAAGCCATTCTCTGCTTGCAAAGCTTCTATGCTTCCTTATCCATCTGACTGGTTGGGAATCAAGTTTTATTGGACCGAGGTAGCATCGTTTTTGTGGCTGGAATCGGAACATTGGATATTATTTAGCGTGGTTTATGGTATTTGTGTTTAATGGTATATCATTTTGGAATATTCCAAAAATTTAAATATCCCATCAACAACATAACATGATGAGAGACGCCAAGACATGGGTGAAACAATGAGTACAATAAGGGAGATAAGAAAGAACCGAAGAGGCGAAGAATCAGACGAAATCCTATTGGAGGCTATAAAACAGTTCCCAGGGCTTTCTCAATATGAATTGGGGAAAAAGCTGGGATGGAAAACTGGCCGTGTTGATGGTTCAATAAGAAGACTTTTGAAGGAAGGTAAAATTGTTATTAAAGTTTTGGAAAGAAATGGTCGACAAGTAAATCTTGTTTATCCGAAGGAGGAAAAACCTAAAGACGTAATAGAAGTATCAGTCGAACTACTGGACGCAGCCAACCCTGCATGGAATGAACATGCTTACGTTTACGCACTAGACAGTTCTACAATAGGAATTTCTGGCAGCGAAATGCCAGAATGGGAAGAAATTTCCTGTTTTCTGGAAAAGATTCCGGTACAAAAAACTGAAGACAAAATATTGCTGAAAATTCCAGAAAAGTTTTGGCGATTCTACAATATGGAAAGAAAACACAGCGTAGTATCAATAAACGGAAACAACATCTTGATAACTGTTGCAGGAAATATCATTGAAGAAAAAAGATATCCAGCCTAACTATTTGAAAAATTTAAACGACCAAACTATTTCTTAGTTCCTCGTATCAGATGCTGAATTGAAAAAGCAAATTTCCTGCTCTGTTTTGCGAAGCTGCCGCCTAAGCGTTGCTTTGAACTTGATTAGAAATGTGGGGCCGGCCGGATTTGAACCGACGACCTTTCCCCGAAACAGCGCTTGGCTGTTTCAACGGGTTTCTCTATCGACCGCTCCAGAACTTCTTCATTCCGCTTGGCGGTCCGCAAACCCGTTTTGTTGCATTCTGGAGCCCGTCGTCATACCTGCCTAGACTACGGCCCCTTTTTGCAAGACATAATTTTGAAATATGGAATATATGCGTTATTCTCTTGTGGCTGGTTACCGAAAAGTTAATGTGGGTTGGCTTGTGGTGTATTTTGGGGTTTGCCGGCCATAGGGCGCGGGTTCCACCCGATCCCATTCCGAACTCGGAAGTTAAACCGCGCTCCGTTCCCGGCAGTAGTGTGGTCTTCGGCCACGCGAACCCGGGAAAGCCGGCAGCCCCTTTCTTCCATCCGCGTTTTCCAGCTTTTGGGTGGTACGCCTTAAATAGCGGATGGCAAGCGTATTACTTCTTCCGTTAGCGCTGTGAAAAGGCTTGGGATTTGTATGTGGGAGTGGCTGTTGCCTTTGTTCGGTTTTTTGATAAGTATAGCTGCTGCTTTGACCGGTGTTGGAGGCGGAATATTTATTGTGCCATTGTTAACGCTTTTTTACAGTTTTGAGCCTGTAATGGCTGTTGGCACTAGTTTAGCTACAATTGTTATTACTTCTCTTGCTTCTTCGGCTAATTATTTGAAGCAGAAACGGGTTTACGTCAAGGCGGGACTTGTCTTGGCCTGTGCCACTGCGCCGGGAGGCTACATCGGGGCAGCGATAACGGCAGTTCCGGTGGTGAAAATGTTGTTGGGAGTTATTTTTGGCGTTTTTCTCATTCTGGTGGCGTTCCAAATGGTGTATAAAGCGTTATCCACAAGGCCGATGAAAGCTTTAGTGACGGTGGATCCAGCCTTTGAAAGGGGATTGCTTGGAAACTGGAGGAAAATGCTTCAAGGCTTATGCTTAAGCTTTTTCGGAGGAATGGCTTCTGGATTGCTGGGTATAGGCGGGGGAGTTGTCCTTGTGCCGGTTATGTGTTACGCGCTTGATATTCCAATTCAATTTTCTATACCCACTTCCATGTTTATTATGATTTTCACTTCCATATTTGGCGTGGCCAATCACGTGCAGTTGGGAAACGTAAACGCGGTGTATGCGGTTTACCTCGGCGTAGGCTCAGTTATCGGCGCTCAGGTTGGTGCATATGTAAGCAGAAGGTTTTCAATCAAAAGCTTGAGCTTTGTGTTTGCTGCAATGCTAATACTGGCAAGCGTAAACATGATATTGAAATATGCTTAGCATAGCATTAAATTTTGGATTTTGCCGTTAACGTAGGAAAATTGCCCCTTTACTTGTTGGTCCTACAGCCTTTGAGTAAGCAGCGAGGATTCCCTTTTCAACCTTCGCCTTTGGAGGAGCCCAGTGCTTGAGCCTTTCCCGCATCTCCCTATCTCTTATTTTCAAGTCCAGCCTTCTGTTTGGTATGTCTATGGAAATTATGTCGCCATCTTTGACAACTGCTATGGGTCCACCATCCATTGCTTCTGGGCTTACGTGTCCAATGCATGGCCCCCTCGTGGCTCCAGAAAATCTTCCATCGGTTATGAGGGCTACTTTATCTGTTAGTCCCGTTCCAACTAGGGCTGCTGTTGGCCAAAGCATCTCCCTCATGCCTGGTCCTCCCTTTGGTCCTTCATACCTTATCACTATTACCTCGCCGGGGCTTATTTTTTGGTTCATTATAGCCTTCAAGGCGTCTTCTTCCGAGTCAAAAACTTTGGCTGGTCCTTCAAATTTTAGCATTTTCTGATCTACTGCCGACTGCTTAACAACGGCGCCTTCGGGGGCTAGTGTACCCTTTAATATGGCGATTCCACCTTCTTTATGAACTGGGGCGCTTTTGGGTTTAATAACCTGCGCGTTCAGAACCTTTGCGTTTTTCAGGTTTTCTCTAAGGGTCTTCCCTGTAACGGTTAATACATCTCGATGGATGTTTTCTCCCAATTCTTTGAGGACGGCTGGTATGCCGCCTGCCTCGTCCAAATCCTTAACCGTGTGGGGTCCGGCGGGGTCCATGTCGCATAAGTGGGGTGTTTCTCTGCTAAGTCTGTCGAAAAGTTCGAGGGGCAACTCTATTTCCAACTGAGCTGCAATTGCAGGGAGATGTAAAACAGTGTTCGTTGAGCCGCCAAGGGCCATATCAACCCGAATGGCGTTTTCAAAGGCCTCGTAGGTTAATATGCCGCTGGGCCGGATATCCTCTTCTATAAGCTTCATTATCTGTACCCCCGTCTGCTTTGCCAGTCTCAGCCTTCGAGCATCAACAGCCGGAACAGTGGCAGACCCCGGGAGAGACATTCCGAGGGCTTCGCATAAACATCCCATGGTGTTTGCCGTGTACATGCCTTGACACGAGCCGGCTCCTGGGCAGACGTAATTTGAAAGTTCTTTGACTGTTTCTTCTGGCAGTCCAAACATTATGGCTCCAAACATCATTTCCAGACCCTTAGAAACGGTGAGTTTTTGTCCCTCGTAAATTCCTGGGAGCATTGGCCCTCCGTTAATGAAGATTGTCGGAATGTCTAGGCGGGCTGCCGCCATCATCATTCCTGGGACTATTTTGTCGCAGGAGCTTATCAAGACCATGCCGTCGAACTTGTGGGCTTCAACCATGATTTCTATCGAGGCTGCTATTATGTCTCTGCTTGGAAGGGAATACCTCATTCCATCATGTCCCATGGCTATTCCGTCGCAAACAGCAATGGTGTTAAACTGGAGGGGTGTACCGCCGGCTGTTCTCACTCCAGCTTCCACGGCTTCAGCCACTTTGTCTAGGTGAATGTGGCCTGGAACGATGTTGGTCCAACTGTTAACGACTGCCACAAGGGGGCGGTTAATCTCCTCATCCGTGAGGCCGCACGCTTTTAATAGGCCTCTTCGACTATAGCCTTCTATTCCTCCGTAAACTTTTCGGCTTCTTAATTTGGAAGACACCTATAACCACCTAAAACTCAACTTAACCCAAAATTCGATTTGCTTCATTTTGCTAAAATATTTTTGGTCAGCAGAGGCATGAAAATTCGCCGAATGGGGGGTTCTGAGGTAAGAAATTAAATAAAGGCTGGTTTTCTATAGGATGAAGGGAAAATGGGAGGGTCTAAGTGGATTTCGAGTTCACGCAGGAGGAAAAAATGTTCAGGGATAGCCTTCGAGAGTTTCTGCAGAAAGAGTTCGCTTCAATAGCCGACGAGAGGGATAAGAAAGGGCCCTTCACAAGGGAAGAAGCAATAGACATAATGAAGAAGTTTAAAAAAGTTGGCATAGGACTCGATCCGGAAAGTTTGAAAATGGTTTTCGCCGAAGACCCTATACTGTTTGGCATAATGGCTGAAGAGGTCGGAAGGGTATGGGTCAGTCTGCTGCCGCTTTTCGGCATGAGTAGCATTCCAGCAATGTTTGTTCCTCTAGCTTCAGATGATACGCGGGATAGGCTTATGCCGAAGCTTGAACGGGCAGAGTTCATTGGATGCTTTGCTGAAACAGAGCCGGAGGCCGGATGCGACACGTCAAACATTAAATCTACAGCGAGACTAGAGGGGGATTACTACATAATTAACGGTACCAAAACTTGGATTAGCAACGGCTCAATTGCCGACGTTGCTTTTGTTGGAGCCAAAGACTCGTTGACAAACATGGAAACGTTTTTCCTAGTGGAGCGAGAAGTTTCGCCTTTCGAAACCAACGAGCTTCATAAAATTGGTTGGAAAGCTGCTCCAACAGCTGAAATGTTCTTTGTAGACTGTAAGGTTTCAAAGGAAAACGAGCTAAATTCCATGATGGCCAAAGCCATGTCGGATCCTAAGTTGATGGAAATTCTGCCTCTGTCAAAGGGCATGATGAGCCTCTTCAGTCAAATGGCGCCTTTCACAGCGCTCATGACATTGCCGAGGGCTGCCATGGGATTAGCAGCCATAGGAATAGCGGAAGCAGCCTTTGAGGCATCTGTGAAGTATGCTAAGGAAAGGGTTCAGTTTGGAAAGCCCATAGGTAAATTCCAGCTAATTCAAGAAATGCTTTACAACATGAACGTTTTAATTGAAACTGGGAGGCTTCTAGGTTATAGGGCTATACACGCCATCGCCAAGGGCAGCCCAGAGGCTAGAAGGCTTTCTTCTATGGCTAAAGTATACTGTGGAGAGGCTGCAGTGAAAGTGACTTATGATGCCATACAAATTCATGGAGGCTTAGGGCTTTCAGACGAGATGCCCCTAGAAAGATACTATAGAGATGCGAGGATGATGACAATTCCAGACGGCACAAGCGAGATAATGAAGCTGATAACTGGCTACACGATATTAGGCAAGGGGTTTGCAGCCTACACTTAAATGTCCCCTACAGCATTTTACAAAAGCCTCATTTTCTTTCCCCTTTTAAGAAACGTTGAGCATTTTTTTAGGCTGATCAACTATACGTATGGTTGATTTCTATGGATAAAGAAGTTTTAAAACGGCTTAGGAAAATTGTTGGAGTTGAAAATGTTATTGTGGGTGAGGCTATAGGTGAGGAGTATGCCCGTGACGAGGCGCTTGGGGTTAAACATTGCTTGCCTGATGTTGTTGTCAAACCAAGAAAAACAGAAGAGGTTTCGAGCATACTGCGTTTAGCCAATAAGAAAAGGATTCCAATAACGCCTCGAGGCGGTGGCACTGGTTTATGTGGCGGGTGTGTTCCGCATCTCGGAGGTATTCTACTATCCCTTGAGCAAATGAACAAAATATTAGAGATAGATGAGGAAAACCTCGTGGCGGTTGTTGAGGCTGGAGTTGTGCTCTCCGACCTTTACAGAGCCGTTGAAAAGCATGGTTTATGCTACCCGATATATCCCGGGGAAGAAACAGCAACGGTGGGCGGCAACATAGCTACCAACGCGGGAGGGATGATGGCGGTGAAATACGGTGTCACGAGACACTTTGTTCTCGGCCTTGAGGCTGTTCTTCCAACGGGAGAAATCATCAAAACTGGAGGCAAATACGTTAAGGCGTCAACGGGCTATGACTTAACACAGCTACTTATAGGTTCAGAGGGAACTTTAGCCATAATCACAAAGGCTATACTGAAGCTTATTCCACGCCCAAAGACTAGGTTGACACTCTTCGTGGCCTTCAAAGACCTTGGAAAAGGAGTTAAAACTGTTCCAGCAATACTGAGGTCTAGTAAAGTGCCCCTTATAATCGAGTTTTTAGACATCGTCGGGCTTGAAAGCATGGAAAACTATACAGGGATAAAGGTTCCTATAGACGATTCTGTGCGCCGTGAGGCTGAAGCCTTCCTTCTAATAGTTTTGGAGGGTGAAAGCCAAAAAGAGGTTTACGAAGATGCTGAAAAAGTGGGCGATTTATGCATGAAAAATGGGGCAATAGACGTATTCATGCCATCCACCGAAAGGGCTGGAAGAGAACTTCTTGAATTAAGGGAGAAATCCTTCTATGCGGCGAGAGATGCCGGCGCAACATATCTCGTGGACGTTGTCGTGCCCCGCAGCAACATACCCAAATTCATGGAGCGGGTTAGGGAAATATCCGCAAAATACACTACATTAATAAGCGGTGCTGGACACGCTGGGGATGGGAACATCCACCTTGCCATATTTGAGCGAGACGTGGATAAACTGTCCCTGATTGTGAAGGCGATTTACTCTGTTGGAAAAGCTCTTGAAGGCACAATATCCGCGGAGCACGGAATAGGCCTAGAAAAGAAAGAGATATTTCTTGAAATAGAGGACAAAGCGAAGATAGAACTTATGAGGAGGATTAAAAGAGCCTTCGACCCGAACAACATCCTCAACCCTGGGAAAATCTTCTAAAGAGGACTCGTTCTCTTGAACTCCTCAACTCCAATCTCGAAAGCCCTCAAATTAACATCTAGACCTTTTTCGGCGAAAAGCTCAGTTACTGCTTTCCTAAAAGCCTCAGCTTTTATCGGAGTGAACTCTGAGGCTGCAAGGCAACCCACCATTACAACATTTTGGAGAATTGCGTCGCCAACTTTTTTGGCTAGCTCCGTTGCTTCGACAACGTGGACGCTGTAAACAAGCTCTTTGATGGCGCTTAAAACCTTGTCTATCGGCGGGTATGTAGCCTCACCCGCCAAAACGTCTATTGGGTAAATCGGCCTCGGGTTAACGATCACCCTTGTTTTTTTGCTTCCGAATCTTCCAATTGTGCGTAGACATTCAATTGGTTCGAAGCCAACAATTACGTGGGCTCCCCCCTCTGGTATTAGTGGCCCATACTGCTTTTCCTTTGAAAGTCGGATATGGCTTGTCACGCTTCCCCCTCTCTGGGCTGCTCCATAGGTTTCTCCCACCGACACGTGGAAGCCTTCTATGAGGGCTGCTGACGCTATTATATAGGAGGCTTGTATGTTCCCCTGCCCTCCAACACCTGTTACAATTATGTTTAATGGATCTTCCATTTACGTCTCCTCCTCAACGATAATTGCCTCGGCTGGACAGAGGTCGGCGCATAATCCACATCCAACGCAAACGGCGTCATCAATCTTTGCCTTGCCTTTAGCTGGATCCCAAATGTTTCCTGGGCACTTGAAAACTCTTGTGCAGAACCTTGCACATCCACACTCTTCTCCTATACATTTGTCTTGATCAACATAGACCTTAGGCTTTTTCTCCCTCTTTTTCGTTTCAGTTAATGGGCACTCATGTCTAAATATTAGAACTTTTACCCCGTCCATCTTAAGCATTTCATAGACGTTTTGAACAGCCTCCTTCAAATCGAAGGGGTCCACTATTCTGGTTTCAACGCCTATTCCACGGCAAATGTCTTCTATTGGTATTTTTAAAACCGGGTTTCCTAGGACGTCGGAGCCAGTGCCCGGGTGAGGTTGATGGCCAGTCATAGCTGTTGTATTATTGTCTAAAATAACGTACAGAATGTTAGCGTTATGCCATTTCGCGTTTATTAACGCTGGTATGCATGCGTGATAGAAGGTTGAATCGCCTGATACGGCTATTACAGGCTTGTCGAGGCCGAAGGAAGCTAGTTTTCCAAAACCATTTGCTGTGCCGATGCCAGCCCCCATGCAATGCAGTGTTTTGGCAACGGAGAAGCCTGTTGGGAGAAGCCCTAAACTGTAGCATCCAATGTCGCCTGTCACTATTCCATCACGGCCATCCCACTGCAAAGCCTTTTTTATCGCCAAGAAAGAGGCTCTGTGGGGGCATCCTGCGCAGAAGCCCATGGTCCTCGCGGGAACAAGGGAACCCACAACTGCCGAAGCTTTTTCAGAATATTCTCTTTCCCTTGGCTGGTATTGTAGGCCTTTTATTTCCGCTAAAGCCCTTATCACGGTATCAACATCTATTTCGCCCGTTCCAGCGCCGAACTCGCCTCGGACATGGCCAGACTTCTTACCATAAAACTTTAAAGGTCCAACATTTCCCTCTGCTAGAAGTTCGGCTGCCAACATTTTCACGTTCTGTTCAAGGAAGGGGTCTATTTCCTCAACGAACAAAACCTCCTTAGCACGTCTCAGATGCTTCAAGACAAGTTTTTCAGGCAGAGGCCATGTTGTTCCAAGTTTTAGTATTCCAACCTTGTCTTCAAGCCCAAGCAGCCTAACCGCTTCCAGCGAATAAAGCCACCCGGTTCCAGCAGTGATTATTACAAATTCAGCGTTTTCATTTCCAGTGTACCTGTTAAATTCTGACTCCTCAAATTTTGCTTTAACTCTGTTCATTTTTTCATGAAGGATGCTGTGGAACATGCATGTAATAGACGATGAACCTGACGTCCATAAGTCCTGCGAACTAAAGGCTGCAGTGCGCTTCTCCTTTGGTATGGGTCCAAGCGTAACTACACCCCTTGCATGAGATAGCCGCGTCACCGTCCGAACCATGCATATTAGCCCAATCTCTTCAGAGAGTTCAAAGGCGAACTTTGTCATGTCTTTTGCTTCCTGCGCTGTTGATGGTTCTAGGAGGGGGATGTCTGCAAACCTAGCGTAGTTGCGGGTGTCAAGCTCTGTTGTTGTTGAGTGGGCTGAGGGGTCGTCTCCAGTTACTAGGACAAAGCCGCCCCTTGTTCCGGAAAGGTTTACTGTCATAAGGAAGTCTGAGCAGACATCCGCCCCAAGGTTTTTCATGGCTGTTAGGGCCCTTAAGCCAGCAGCTGCCGCTGCCCCGGCGGCTTCAAGGGCTACAATTTCATTCACTGACCATTCCACGTATATGCCGAATTTTCTAGCAGCCTTGGCTAGGGCTTCCACAACCTCTGAGGCTGGGTTTCCAGGGTAACCCGTGCAGAAGTCGACTCCAGCTTCAAGGGCTCCTCTTGCTATTGCCTCGTTTCCCATAAGCAAACCTTTTCTGCCAGGTTCAACTAAATCGAAAAGAGACATTTTAAGCCATCACCCCAAAATTTTTGACTTATACCCCTCGTTGAGGAGCAGGTAGGCTGTCTTTTCAGGAGGCATTTCCATAAGCACCCTTCTTTTCCTCATCAATGCAGCCTCGTACAGATGTTTCAACTTGTCTTCTCCAAGAGCTTTTGTCTCTAAAACACCCTCCGCTATCGCCGTATGAAGGATTTCCTCCCCAACACTTGTGCGGGCGATGATGGTGTTCCAGCCATCCTCTCCTTCAACTGTGCCGACGGATATGTCTGCGAACTCGTTTGTCATGTCAAGGCAGACGTTACAAGAAGGCATTATAAACCTGCGAAGCTCATCCAAGGGAACCTCTAACAGTCTCCTTTCAGTTTGAATGACAAGTATGTTGGCTGGGGGCGGAGGCACGTCTAGCTTTAAAACTTTCTCTTCCCCAACCTTATCTCTTATGCATTTTTGAGCCGAGGCCTGAAGAGCCCAAGTGCAGAATAGTCCAACTATCAATTTTATTTTGTTTGCCTCCGGCTTTAATTCCGAAATTTGCATTTTACGTAGGGCGAGCACTTGGCATGGTGTCCCAACGAAACCCACATTGCCCCTTTCATGTTTTGCTGCTTCCAAAGCCATAGAAACTGTTGGACAAGCTAAATACTTGGAGCGGGCGCACTCGAGAACCTCGTCTCTCTTCCTAACAATTGCAGGTTTAGGATTAACCCCATCAGCTGATTTTACGAGAACAGCGGATTCTATCTCCCCCGCTTCCAAGGCATAAGTTATGAGGGCTGAAACCACCCCACCATACTGCGAGACGGCGCGAATCTCCGAATCTCTTGCCCTACCCTGAAGTATTGATTTGTTAAACCCCAACACATGATCTGTTCTATATGCGCCGAAAATTTTGCGGTCGAGGGCTGCCACATCCAAAGGTGTTCTCGGACAGAAGGCGTAGCATTTCCCCTCTTTAAGGCCACATGACTCAAATATGACGGCTTTACCTTCGACGATGTCAATGTATGGGCAGAGGCCTGCACATGCACCGCAAGCAGTGCATAGATTCTGGCTTAGAACAGCCTTCTTGAGGTCCTCAACTCCTCCCAAGGCCAAAACCCCCTTTATATGTTTATTTTCAGCCCCCTTGTGCTTTTAAGGCGTTTGCAGACTTCTGCGCATAATTACGTGAAATAGCCTAAAATTTATAACTGAGCATTTGCTAGTTTCTCGAAAGGTGAGTTTGTGAATATAGCGGTGATATTGGCTGCGTTGCAGAGCCAACTTTTTCAGTTTCCAGGAGGAGACATATTTTCGCAGATTGTAACCTTCGCCATCTACATATTCATATTTATCTCATTGTTTTATGGGCAGAGGATTCAGTTGCACATAATGCTTAGGGAGGTTGAGGGTTCCCTTTATAAGCTAAAGTATATACGCGATGAAGGGCGGAGGATAGCTATCGAAGCAATTAAAGAGGTTGGGAAACCCCAGACGGATCCCACGCCTCGTGTTGACCGTTTCCTTGAATACTTCACTATTTCGCCTCAAAGTCTTGACCCTGCTGGGGTTGTTTGGAAGCTGGAGCACATATTGGACGTTAGGGACACGCGGTTTAAAGACGAGGTTAGGCTTTTGGCTCCTTCTGCTGACGAGACGCAGGCGAACAATTTGGAGAACACGCTGGAGGCGGCTATGGCGCTGAACTACATTTACAAGGTGATTAGGCATTACTTTCTGCTTGGAAAGAAGACCTTAAGCCTCTACATTATCATGCAGATTCAGATGATACTTCCCCTAGTGATGCGGGAGGCGGAAGCCTACGCCAGCGCCTTGAAGGCTTTTGCCTACGGCCAGCCCATAGGCGACGGAGTTGGCGCCCTTGTAGCCGCCAAGCTTATGCATGGCTATCCATTGAGGAAGGTGCCGAAGGACTGTGTGGTTGCAACCGTTCCGATAGAGGGGCGAACCGCCTACGTGATAAAGGCTGAAGGCCCAGGTGGAAACGTGGGCAAACCCGGTGACGCTATTAAGACGATTATTGAGGAGAATGAGGGTAAAATTTCCAACATAATCATGATTGACGCAGCCTTGAAGCTTGAAGGGGAAGAGGTTGGCGAAGTGGCTGAGGGTGTAGGGGCAGCCATAGGCGGTCCCGGCGTAGACCAGTTTAAGATTGAGGAGACGATTTTGAAGTATCGCATACCCATAAACGCTGTCATCATCAAGGAAGATATTGGTGATGCTGTTTCGCCCATGCGGAGGGAAGTTTTCGAAGCCGCCGACAAAGCCATTGAAAGGATTAGACAGCTTATACTGGAGAGAACCAAGGAGGGCGACAAGATTATAATTTGCGGCGTGGGCAACACCATAGGCATAGGACAGTAGGAGGCTTAACGGAGTGAGTAAGACTTCCTCCGAGGCTTCGGCTTCAACAAAGGTTTCATCTTTCGTCTTGCTGGCAATATTTATAACTTTAATTGTGGCTGTTATGGCGCTTGCTCTGGCAGTTCAAGCCTATGCCGTGGGGAACTCTGATGTTGCTACAATCCTTTTGATTATTGGTTTTCTAGGTGTGGCTGCATCCACGTATGTACTTTTGCAGACGAGGCAGCGCATGATAAGGCTGAGAATTGAGGCGCCGCCCATAACAACGACGATTGAGTGCAGAAAGTGCGGTTTCAAAGCTGTGAGGGAGTTTCAGCGGGGCGACTACATTTTCAAAGAGGTTGAACCTTGCCAAAAATGCAATGAGAAAATGCTGATAACAGCCATTTACAGAGAAGTCCGTGAGAAGGGAAAACCTTCCTTCCCATTTTAGGTTAGTACTAGGCAACCGTCCTCAACTATTAAGACTGTATGTTCTGCTTGGGCAACGGGTTTTCCGCTTGCCTCTATGAAAACCGGATAGCCCATAACCGCCTTTGAAGCCAAAATTTCTCTGAAGGCTTCCCTGTAATGCTCTTTTGGTATCACGTCTTTAAGCCATCTCTCGGCGAAGGGCAAAGTCCTAAAATTTTCCTCGATATATTCTAGAAGCCTTTTTGCGTACGGATTCTTTAGGGGTTTCTGCCTTACGAAACGGAAAATTGTGACTTCTTCGCTGTTTTCCACCCTTCCAGCGGCGTTTTGAACGGTTACGAAGGGTTCAATGGCGTAGGCTTCGCCCAGCCTCACTTTGGCTAGGGACATGTGTGCCACGTTAGGCAGCGAAGTGCCAGCATGCACCAAATATCTGCCAACTTGATGGCCAGTTAGGTTTGAAATCGGCTTGTAGCCTCTGGACTTTATGGACTGCTCGATGAGGGCGCCAAGCTTGGATGTTGGCATGTTAGGCTGGATAGCTTCAATAGCCTTTTTCAAGGCTTGCTCCGCAACGTTCACCATGTCTTTTAACTCATGGTTGAAGCATATTGTTACGGCTGTGTCAGTTACATAACCGTCCACATGGGTGCCAATATCCACCTTCACAAGGGAGTTTTCCGGTATCCTCTTTTCGTCGTCTGGCGGCGAGGTGTAGTGGGCGGCTACTTCATTTATTGAAACGTTGCAGGGAAAGGCTGGTTTTCCACCTTTTCGCTTTATGAGTTCTTCAGCCTTCTCGCAAACCTCTATTATTGGCATGTTTTCTCGGACAAAACCCTTCATTTCCTCGCGGGTTTCACGGAGAATCCTTCCAGACTGGCGAAACTTTTTTATGGCTTCATCGTCGAAGCCTTTCAATTTGCCTTCACTTTAAACTTTTAACCTTTATTAGCAAACACTCCTTAAAAGGTTTGATTGTGGAAAAGGAGGTTGAAGGACTTGGCGAAGGCAACGTGGTTTGGACATGCAGCCTTCCAAATTGAATTAGCCGACAAAAAAGTTTTGATAGACCCCTGGCTTGACGGAAACCCATCCTCACCCATAAAGGCCTCCGAAATTGGCAATGTGGACATTGTTTATGTTACCCACGACCACGGCGACCATTTAGGCGACGCCATAAACATCTGCAAGAGAACAGGCGCCACTTTCGTCTCCACTTTTGAATTGGGCAACTATGCCAGCGAAAACGGCGTCCAAAACGTTGTGGGGCTCAACATTGGCGGATGCATAGAAGTGAAGGGCGTAAAACTTCACATGGTACAAGCTTTCCATACATGCTCAAAAGGTGCTCCCACAGGGGTGGTTGTGGAGGGCGAGGGCAAAAGCGTTTACCATGCGGGAGACACTGGGCTTTTCATGGATATGCAGCTTATTGGCAAGCTTTACAAGCCGAATTTGGTGCTCATACCCATAGGCGGATACTACACCATGGGCGCTTTGGAAGCAGCGGAAGCCGTTAAGCTTCTGAAGCCTAAAACGGTTGTCCCCATACACTATAAAACCTTTCCAGTTTTGGCGCAGTCGGCCGACGAGTTTGTGGAAAATGTGAAGAAAAAGGCGCCGAGGGTTAAGGTTGTAGTTTTAAATCCCGGTGAAAGCTGCCAGTTTTAAAGGCTTGTTTTCATAATCCCGCTTTTTCTAGATTTTAGGCGTGAAGATTTTCGGTTCTAGGGTGGCGAATTCGTTTCCGCCAAGGTGGAATATCATTTTCGCCTTCTCAAGGTTGTAGCCCATCTCGCTGTAGCATTCCTTGTTGGCGTAAGCTTCCACAACCTCGCCTACGAATATGGTGTGGTCTCCTGTTGGAAACTTGCCATAAAGCTTGCATTCTAAATGGGCTATGCACTCCTTAATTATCGGAGGCTTAACTTTTCTGGCTGGAAGCGGAGTCAGACCAGCGTCTTTAAACTTGTCATGGTCTCTTCCGCTAACCCTCCCACAGAAAAGCGTCTCTTTAAGGATTTCCATTGTCGGAATGTTCACAACGAACTCGCCTGTCTCCTCAATTAGGCTATGCGAATATCTGCGGGGTGCAATGCTGATGGCGACCAGCGGTGGGTTGATGGATGTGGGCATAGCCCAAGCCAAAGTGATAATGTTGGGTTTTGCAGTTTTGCCAACGCATGAAACGAGCACCGTGTGCATGGGGTGGACAAGCCTAACAGCGTTTGACAAACCTACATTAACAACCTCTTTTTCAAGGCTCATAATCCTTATCCTCTCTCGGTTTTCCACGTTAAACCTAACCCTTTAAAAATGTTTTCCAAAAAGTTTAAACATTGCCAAAGCAAGCCATTAATGGGGAAAGAGTTGGACTGGCATTAATCCGAGCCCAAATTCTCAAAGCTTTTGTAGTGGATACACTCAAATTTAAAAACCCCGTTGAAGGTATATTTTCCCTCAATTTGGTGGAGGATGGAAAGTTTGGAGGCTGAAGACAGCAAAAAAACTGTTTTAGACCCCTTTGGAACAAGCGTGGTTGCGGATTATGAACGGCTCTACAAGGAGTTTGGAATTGAACCCTTCCAGCCTCTGCTTTCAAAAGTGCCTAATCCTTCGGTTTACATGAGGCGCGGCATAGTTTTTGGGCATAGGGACTTCGGTAGAGTATTAGATGCCATGGTGAAAGGCGAAAAGTTCGCCGTTTTAAGCGGCATAAAACCCACAGGCGAATTCCACCTCGGCACTTTGATGACCGTTAAGGAGATAATCTACTTCCAGCAGCATGGCGCCCAAACCTTTTACTGCATAGCTGACATAGAAGCATACGAAGACAACAAAATTCCCTTCGAAAAAAGCGAGAAAATAGCCGTTGACAACGTTGCAGACCTGCTGGCTTTGGGCTTTGACCCGAAAAAGGGGTACATTTACCGCCAATCAAAGGAAAACCATGTTAAAGACCTAGCCATAATCTTTGGGAGAGCTGTAACCCTAGCCACCATGAGGGCTATTTACGGAGAGCGACACATAGGGCTTTATTTGGCTGCCCTAATTCAGGCTGGCGACATCTTGTTGCCTCAGCTGGAAGAGTTTGGCGGACCAAAACCAACGGTTATACCGGTAGGCGTAGACCAAGATCCCCACATCCGCTTCACAAGGGACCTTGCCCAAATATTCCAGAAAAAATATGGCTTCGTGCTTCCATCATCAACCTACCACAAGCTTATGAAGGGATTAGACGGCTCGCCGAAGATGAGTAAACGCTTAATGAACTACTTCACGTTGCACGACAAGCCGGAAGTAATCGCAAAAAGAATTTCAGACGCCTTCACCGGGGGAAGAGCCACCATAAAAGAGCAACGGGAGCTTGGAGGGGTTCCGGAAATTTGCCCGGTTTACGAGATATGCCTCTTCCATTTCGTTGAGGACGACGACAAGATTATAAGCACATATCATGACTGCAGAAGCGGCCGACTCCTATGTGGAGAACACAAAAAACAGACCATCGACATAGTTCTAAAATTTGTTGAGGAACACCAACGTAAAAAACAAAAGTTCATCGACAAGGCCCGCGAAATCCTACAAGCCGAGTGATAAGTGCCAAACGCGGAAACAAACCATAAATACTTCATAAACGCTTTAAATTGCGGTGAAGGGATGCCCCGCCAATTTACCTGAAAACCGCCTTTTTCGCCGCTGAGGGGCATAGCTTAAAAACCTTTGAAGAGTTTTTATGTAAACATCGCAGCCTTGTGGAAGTCTTAAACGTGTTAAAGGGTTGATGGGATGACTGGTTTACGTCTTCATGAGAGAAAGACTTTAGCCGCGTTGGAGAAGCTTGGCGGAAAAGCTTCTGTGGAAGACATAGCTGAGAAAAGCGGTTTAGCCCACGCCGCGGTTATGCGGGCAGCCCTTACGCTGTCGGCTGAAAATCTTGTAAAAATCCATGAACAGAAATGGAATGCCGCCGTATTAAATGAGGAAGGCGAAAATTACGCCCAGTACGGTCTTCCGGAACGCCGCTTGCTCCGCGCTTTGCTGAGGCTTGGCGGCGAGGCAAACGTGGATGAAGCTGCCAGAGAAGCGGGTTTGAACGCTGGCCTTGTGCCCATTGCTTTAGGCTGGCTGAAAAGGAAAAATTGGGGGGTTATAAAAGGTGAAAAGTGCCTATTAACCGTTAAATCTGAGCCGCCCCAAGGGGTTGACGAGAGGCTTCTAGCTGCAATCTTCGAGAAACGCTCCATCACAGTTGACGATTTAAGCCAAGAGTTTAAAGAAGCCCTAAACGTCCTTAAAAAACGCAAGCTTGTTGAACTGGAGGAAAAAGCCCGCCGTGAACTTGAACTCACAGCGAAGGGCTGGGAAACCGTCAGAAAAGGCCTGGAAATTGTTGAAGAGGTTACCCAGATAACCCCAGAACTCATAATTTCAGGGCGCTGGAGAAGCGTCAAACTAACAAGATTTGACGTGGAGGCTCCTGGACCCGCAGTCTATCCGGGTAAAATGCATCCGCTACAGCAGATTATCCAGCGCGCCCGCGAAATCTTTTTAGAGATGGGTTTCACGGAAATCCGCGGCCCACTGGTGGAAACAGCCTTCTGGAACTTTGACGCCTTGTTCCAACCTCAAGACCATCCGGCCCGCGAAATGATGGACACGTTTTACTTGGCTAGCCCTCAGACGGGGAGGCTGCCGTCCAAAAGGCTCGTGGATGCTGTGGCGAAAACCCACGAGGACGGGTGGATTACGGGTTCTAAGAGTTGGCGTTATAAGTGGAGCAGCGAGGAAGCTAAAAAGCTTGTTTTGCGCACTCACACAACGGCTGAAACCGTGAAGTATTTGGCAACTCACAAGAAGCCGCCGATAAAAGTGTTTTCCGTGGATAGGGTTTACCGCAACGAGCAGGTAACCTACAAGCATTTGGCCGAGTTCCACCAGATTGAAGGCATAGTTGTAGACAAAAAAGTGACATTGCGGGATTTGATGGGAACCTTGAAAACCTTCTACACGAAGTTCGGCATAGAAAAAATAGAGTTTTGGCCAAGCTACTTCCCCTACACGGAGCCTTCAGCCCAAGCGGTGGCATATCATCCCAAGCTTAAACGTTGGATAGAGCTTTGCGGTATGGGCATGTTCCGGCCAGAAGTTTTAGCGCCTATAGGCATTAAGTGCCCAGTGTTGGCTTGGGGCGGTGGCTTGGAGCGTCTGGCCATGATAGAGCTTGGCTTAGATGATATTCGCATGTTGTATGCGAACAATGTTGGATGGCTTAGGAGGACACCCCTATGCCGGTGATAAATCTTCGCGTGGAAAAATTGGCGAGATTTTTGGGCAAGGCTATCACAGTTGAGGAGTTGGCCAAGTGGCTGCCATGGCTTGGCTTCGACTTGGAGGAGGTTGGCGAAGACTATGTTAAGGCGGAGTACAACCCTAACCGTATAGACTTCTGCAGCTATGTCGGCGTAGCCCGCGCCTTAAAAGGCTTCTTGGAGCTGGAGACGGGACTGCCGAAATACCATGCTGAAGAGCCTAAAATAACGTTAAATGTTGACAGTGCAGTTTCCAGCGTTAGACCCTACATGCTTGCGGCGGTTGTCCGTGACGTTAAGCTGGACGAGGACACGGTTGTGGAGCTTATGGAGATGCAGGAAGACCTCCACTGGGGTGTAGGCCGTGACCGCAAAAAAGCTTCTATTGGCATTCATAACTTGGACGCTGTGGAGCCGCCCTTCACGTACACGGCCGTAGAACCCACGGGCGTAAAATTTGTGCCTCTGGGCAAGACGGAGGAAATGACTCCTAAAGAAATTTTGGAAAAACACGAGAAGGGTGTGGCTTACCGCCACCTTGTAGACTGGGCGCCAAAATATCCGCTGCTAATTGACAGGTATGGACGGGTTTTGTCCATGCCTCCAATTATAAATGGCGAGTTGACAAAGGTTAGCGAGAACACGCGGAACCTGTTCTTGGACGTGACAGGGCCAAGTTTTGAGGCTGTGGAGAAAAGCCTGAACGTTTTGGCTACGGCGCTGGCGGACATGGGTGGAAAACTTGAGAAGGTTACTGTGCATTATCCAGACCGCACATTGGTTACGCCGAACCTTGAACCCGAGAAGATGGGGCTTAGGGTAAGTTACGCCAACAAAATGCTTGGTTTGAAGCTTTCCATAGAGGAGGCGGATCATTGCTTGCGAAAATGTCGGCTTGACGCCGAACCCATAGAAAAAGACGTTTTGGAAGTTGCCATTCCACCCTACCGCATCGACATATTCCACGAGATAGACCTTGTCGAGGAAGTTGCCGTAGGCTATGGCTATTACAGACTTGAGCCAACAATACCCGTCACAGTTACTGTCGGCGAGAAACATCCAACCAACAAGCTGGCGGAAACTCTCCGCCAAATCATGACGGGCTTAGGATTCTTGGAAGTCATGAACTTCACACTGACGAACGAGCGCGTCCACTACGAGTTTATGCAGTTAAAGCCCAAAAACCCTGTGCGCCTAGCCAACCCAGTCTCCGCCGAATACACCATAATGAGGGAGATGCTCCTACCCGGGCTTTTAAAGAACCTAGCCGAAAACAAGCATGAAAGCTACCCGCAAAAGCTTTTCGAAGTTTCTGACGTAGCCAAAATAAACCGACGCCAGGAAACCATGTGCGAAAGACGCTTACACTTGGCGGCTGCAACCTGCCACTCAACAGCCAACTACACAGAAATAAGGGCTGTCTGCGAAGCGTTTCTAGCCAACATGGGAGTGGCAAACTGGCATATAAAAGAGGCGAAACACCCAAGCTTCCTAAGCGGAAGAACAGCCGCCATAAGCATAGGAAAAAGGCAAATTGGGGTTCTAGGCGAAATCCACCCACAAGTTCTAAACAACTTTGAAATCGAAAACCCAACAGCAGCACTCGAAATAGACTTGGAATGGCTGCTGAAAAGAAAATCTACCTAGAGAAGGGTATCCAATTTAACAGCCAAACAAGCCCTAAATTGACATTTCCAACAGACCAGCGGAATTTTAACATTCCACTTTTAATGCTTCAATTTCATTCTTGAAAGGCACGGCTCGTTTTCCAACTTTAAACATCCTAAGCCATTCCGTGTCGGACAAGAATAATCCGGAGTACACGCCAGCATAACAACCTATTCCGCATCTTTCGCATATGGGTTTAGCCCCATTCCCGTCTATACTGGATATAACGCATGGCTGCTTCATTTTACCGCTACTGTCCAAATTTATGAAAAACCAAGTGGGACATTTTGCAGTCCACTTGCCACTCTTAAAGAGGTTTAACTGTTTCGAGGTGTTAGCAACAAAATCTGGATATTTCTCCTTTATTTTTATCAGCCTGTCTATTACGCTGTTTCTCAACTTTCCATAAGGCAGCCACAACTCATCATCATAAGAGAAAGGTGTGTGAAACTGGAATGTTATGGCTCTTGCGAGGCTGTACCATTCGTCGGCAACTTCTTCCACACATTTATAGTTCAAATTGTTTATTGTCATATTGATGGAAACCTTTGCCCATGGATGCTCCCTAACGTTCTTTTTCACTCTCCCATAAATTTTCATGCCTCTAATCGCATCGTGAACACTTTCCGTCCCGTCTATTGATATGAAATAGCCAACACCAAAATCAATCAATGGCAATGTCCCATTTGTCACCACAGTAACATAGCGCCAACTCATCTCGCTAATAATAGCTTCAATAACGTCTGGTTTGAGAAGCGGTTCGCCGCCTGTTAAGCTAATGGACACCACACCACTCTTTACAAATTTCTCCCTCACAACATTTCTCCACTCATCAGCGCTTAATTCTCTGTGCGATGTCCTATTCAACCACCAATAACAATGTTTACATTTTAGATTACAAAAATTTGTAGTGTCAGCGGAACCAAAAACGGGCATTTCTTTCTTAAAATACCTTATCTGAATTATTTTATAAGCAACCTTTGCAATGCCAACCAGTTCTTTCAAAGAAATGTTTACCTTCTCTTCTGTTTCTTTCCACCACGAGTCCTTCGAGTCTGATGCCCCTTCGCCCTGCTACGGCGAGCACTTTCCTTAGCTTTCCTACGGGAATCCTGTTCTCCCTGCATCTTCCTCATCCCCTCTAAGTATGAGTATCACCCCTCAAAAACCTTCCGTATAAAACGCAGAAAGTTGCCTCTCCTCGGTAACGCCTACAAGGAAAATCTAGAGGGGAGGGGTAGGAAAATAAACCCAGAAAATAGCCTATAATTCCAAAAGCCTAAGCCTTAAAGAATCATCAATTCCATGGGAACAAGTTTTCCAGTTACCGGGTCCACCTGCAAACCCAACAACTCTAGGGTTGTTACGCCCAAAAGTATGGGGTACGCTCATCTGCTATGGCAACAAGGGATGTCACTCCTTCCCCGCCAATCGTTATGTGAACTTCTGAAACTGGAAACTCCACAACACTTCCATTGGCGGTTTTAAACTTCCGCCTACCCAACTCCTTAAGCCCAAGCCTTTCAGCAACACTTTTCGGAATAACCGTATAAATCGCTCCGTGTCAACAATAAACTCCAATTCTGTCTTTAAGTCTCGATTCAGCGGGTTAGCAACAAAACCTCGAACCCTAACGTATCCGATGGCATTGCACAAAAAATGAATAGCTAACCACTCATAAAAGGTTTAACATCAATAAACCAACTGAAATCTAGAGAGGCCTATCCGTATTGGCTTATCCCACAACCAAAACCCAAAAGCAGCCCTCGAAATAGACCTTGAATGGCTAATGCAAAGAAAAGCCTAGAGAGGGGAGGGGTAGAAAATAAAACTGGAACCAGCGTTATTTTCGCCGCAAACTAATTGGCTTCTTTTTCGAAGATTTCAGTAGGATGACGGCCGCCGATGTTAAAGCTATCAGAACCAGCAAGTAGCCATTACTTGGAAATTCCGGGGTGTGAGCGGGTTCTTCGGAAACAGTAAACTTGACCTCTTGCTCAAGCCAATATTCATTGCTTCCATGAACGGTTTGCACATAAACCTTAAACGTGTATTCGCCAGCCTCAAGCCTACTAAGCGCGTAAGCGTTGCTCTGATTATGGACGACCTGCAAAACAGCCTCGTCCTTTCTAGGCACATGAACAGTCACGTTAACGGAAAACGTGTCATCATCCCTATAAACCTCGCCGAAATCAACAACAAATGGCGGATCAGTGTAAAAAAGAAAGTTCACAACCACCCCAACCTTGTCAAACTCTGTTGGCTTTTCTGGAAAAACCGAAACCCAACAATTCATCCCCTTAGCATGGGAAGACTGAACGCTAAGGCCTAACATTACGCCAAGAAGAATTAAGCCAAACAGCAACCGAGCCTTCAACTCCTTAACCCCGCGGAATCCTAGATACGGTTAAAGTCAATCACCAATAAAAGGTTTAACCGCCAAAATCTAGAGAGGGGTAGCGTATTTGCGGCTCTTCGTCAAACACAAATATGACCTCCACTTCCATCAATTTTGAACAGCAACATTTAATTCGTGAAAAGGGTTTAGACTAGAATTGGCGATGAACAGTCTGCATAGCGGAGCCTTCTTCGGAATCCCGCCGGGATAAATCCATGCCGACGGACCCAACCGAGCAGCAAGCGTTTAGCGCTTGTTGCCGTGAAGGCGGGTTTACCCAAGCATGGGACACCGGCGGGCGCGGGCGCAAACTTCCCACGCCGGAGAGAGCTTAACCAAGGGGAGCGCATGGCTCCGCGATGAGGTTAAGTGATAGGTAACGTGGGAAACAAATCGCGCCCGCGAAACAACTTTTAAGTTTCTGTTCTGCGTAGTTGTAGAAGGCTTGACTGGGCTTGGACATAGAAACAAAAATAGACCTTATCAAGAGGCCACCGACAGAGGAGATTCTCGTCGAAAGCGAACTAAAGGAGCTTTTGGAAACCAATGAGCATCCAGGCCACTACATAGGCTTTGAAATTTCCGGCTTGTTACATCTTGGAAACCTTGTAGTTGCTGGTTTCAAGATAAACGATTTATTGAAGGCTGGTGTTCGTTGCCATGTTTATTTGGCGGATTGGCACAGCTTCATAAACAACAAGTTCGGCGGAGACTGGGATAAAATCCTCCAAGCCACAAAATACTATGCTAAAGCTTTCCAGTTTTTTTGTCCCGGCGTAAAAATTGTTGTCGGCTCCGAGCTTTACCACAACAACAATGAGTACTGGCGAAACTTGCTTAAATTTGCCAAGCATATGACGCTTAGTCGCACACTTCGCTGCCTAACCATAATGGGGAGAAGTCAAACTGAAAAGCTGGACTTGTCGCAGTACTTCTACCCGCCCATGCAAGCTGTAGACATAAAAACCATAGGTGCTGACATACCCCACGGAGGAATGGACCAACGCAAAGCCCACGTCCTAGCCCGCGAAATTTTCCCAAAAATGGGATGGAAAAAACCTGTGGCGGTGCACCATCATTTGCTCATGGGCATAGCTGAACCCGCCAAACTTGAAACAAGGGATAAGCTGGAGCAGGTGATTGCCAGCAAAATGAGCAAGTCGAAGCCTTGGACAGCCATATTCATCCACGACACTGAAGAACAAATCCGCGCCAAACTCAAAAGAGCATGGTGCCCCGAAAAACAGACGGAAATGAACCCCGTCCTAGAAATAGTCAAATACGTGATATTTCATGAAAACGAAGCCTTCACAGTGGAACGCCCATTAAAGTTCGGCGGCACCATAACCTTCGAAAACTATCATGAGCTCGAAAAAGCCTACAGAGCGGGACAACTTCATCCCCAAGACTTGAAAAACGCTGTGGCGGAGGAGCTAGCAAAAATCCTAGAACCCATAAGACAGTATTTTGAAACAGACAAAGAAGCCAGAGAAAGCCTAGAAGTGGTGAAAAAGGCAGAGGTAACAAGGTAAACCATCTTGTCCACCCACCTAAAAGACAAAGCGGAACAAATCTTACAAGTTTTGGAGCGGTTGGCAGAGGAAAACAGAAACGGGAAACCCATCCTTGTGGAAGGGCGAAAAGACGCGGAAGCCCTAAAAACCCTCGGAATAAATGGCCAAATAATATTTGCAAAAACCGGCGGCAAAACCCTCTTAGACGTAATCTCAGAAGTGGAAGCCGCAAACCCAAGCGAAATCATACTGCTGCCAGATTTCGACAGAAGAGGCAGAGAGCTAACCGCAAACCTAAAACGCTACATGGAAAAAGCTGGAATTAAAGCAAACCTGCATTTTTGGCTTAGGCTTTCCAGCCTAGTGGGCAGAGAAGTTAAAGACGTAGAGGGCTTAGCCGCTTATATGGAAACATTAAAAAGCAAGATTGGTGATTCATAAAGGTAATATATATCCAAAGTCAATGTAATAATCGGTGTTGAGAGGCACGGTTCTCTCATCACATGAATTAGGCTAATAAGGCATAAATCATGAATGGAGGTGACGCTTACGGGTTCATCACAAACCCTTACCGTAAAGTATGTAATCCGCGCAAAATTCGAAATAGAAGGAGTAGTTGAAAAACCAGACGTAATAGGCGCAGTTTTCGGACAAACAGAAGGCCTTTTCGGACCAGAACTAGACCTAAGAGAACTCCAAAAATCTGGAAGAATAGGAAGAATAGAAATCGAACTACACTCCAAAAACGACCGCACAACAGGCACAATAACCATACCCACAAGCCTAGACCGCGTTTCCACAGCCCTTTTGGCAGCAAGCATAGAAAGCATAAACCGCGTCGGACCATGCGCCGCAAAAGTAACCCTGGAAAAAATAGAGGATGTGCGAGAAGCCAGAAGAAAAGCCATAATCGACAGGGCTAAAGAAATCCTCCACCAATGGACCGTTGAGACAATGCCATCCGTAGACGAAGTCTTCAGAGAAGTCGCCGAAACCTTGAAAGTGGCGAAGGTCGAAAAATACGGGCCTGAGGAGCTTTCAGCAGGTCCGGAAGTTGAAAGTGCAAAGGAAATAGTAATCGTTGAGGGAAGGGCTGACGTAATAAACTTGATGCGCTGCGGAATCCACAACGTAATCGCCCTAGAAGGCGCAAAAGTTCCGGAAACCATAAAGAAACTTTGCAGAGAGAAAGAGGCAACGGCTTTCCTAGACGGAGACCGCGGAGGAGACCTAATCCTTAAAGAACTGCTTCAAGTAACTAACGTGAAATATGTAGCTAGGGCCCCGAGGGGCAAAGAGGTTGAGGAGCTTAACTGCAAGGAAATCTTCGAAGCTTTAGCCTCTAAAGTTCCCATAGAAGAGCTCTTCAAGCCGAAAAAGGAAAAACGGAAGGTAGAACTTCCAAAGGAAATAGTTCAAATAGCAAAAGAGTTGGAAGGCACCTTGGAGGCTGTTCTCCTAAACGAGAAACTGGAGCCCGTAGAAAGGCTTCCAGTAAGCCAGCTAGCCGAGAAACTTCAACAAATAAGCGGCGTAGACACAGTGGTTTTTGACGGCATAATAACCCAAAGAATAGTTGACATAGCCAGCGAGAAAAACATAAAAAACATCATTGCATCCCGCATTTCAGAAGCTGTAAAACCACCCCTAAACGTGCAGCTAACAACCTTCTCAGAAATTATTGAAGGCTAACTCCCAAAGAAGTCTGTAAGTCTCCTAGTCTCCCTCTCTTTATCGCTTGCCCTAGCCTTAAGCAGCTGCTCTTCAGTTATGCCAAAACACTCAAGGACTCTGGCGGCTGCTGGCACAACTTGATTAGTCACATAATACTCTATATCCACCTCGTCGTATGCGGCGAACATGTAAGGTTTAACCCGTTCATATAGGCGTCCAGTTCCAGCCACCACAACATAACCCACCCTGTCACCCATGGCAAGCTTCCAACCCTTCTCCATCAACATCCTCGCAGCCTCCACGTGGGGCGCTTTAACCTCATATTCCTCTACAGACTTTGTTAAAGTCTTCCAAATTATGAGGTCACGGTAGGGAACCCGCCTCTGCCTAAGCTCATAAATAAACTGTTGAGTGAAACGTGCAGCCTTCTGCGGAGACTGCTCCTTAAGGATTATCTCCAAAACCTTCTCCTGAACCTTTTTAGCCACCGCAGCCCAGTCGCCTCGAATAACCTCCAAACCAACAATGTCCAACCTCCCATCTGAAAGAAGCCCGGCATAGCGTTTTTTGGCTTCTGTGAAAAATATGCGAGTGTAAACCTTGTCAGGCTTTATTTCTAAACCAAGCTTCTCGTAAATTTTCTCCGCAAGCCTTTCCACTTTCTCCGTCTCGTATTTTATGAAGATGCTATCCGTGTCGCCGTAAACAACTGTTAAGCCCTCCTCCTCCGCCATTTTAATCGCTGTCATAATTGTGTGTCTACCCCACGCCGTGGCGGCTTCTGCAACTGGTTTAATGTACCATCTTGCGCCAACCCAACCAGCATAACCATAAGAAGCGTTTGTTATAACCTTCACAGCCTTCTGCCTAGCATCCAAAACGCGGTATTCAACACTTTCAGGCGAACAACACTTCATTTTAGCCCTAATCTCGTTTCTTATGTCTATAAGTTGGGATAACACTTCCTTGTAAAATCCAGAAGGCTCCTTTCTGAACTTATGTTTAACTTCGGGCGCCTCGTAAACCCCACATGGCGGGATAGGCTCTTTAGGAGAAACATAAGTGTCCGGAGAAAGGTTGTAGGTTATCATGATGTTTGGATACATGGATGCAAAGTCTAAAACGGCGATGTTCTCATGTAACCCAGGCTTTGGACTAAGCACGATGGCGCCGGCATATGGCCTATAAGGCTGCTCCACCCTTTTCGGCACAAGCTCTCCGATTTTGTAGGCGTGTTTTATCAAAAACCATTCCACACGGAAACCGACCGCTGCCGTTCCAACGTGGTCTAGGGGCAAACCCACAAGACTTGAAAGCTGCATGGCAAAGTCTAAAATGGCTTTAGCTATGCCCATAACGCATCGTGCGTTTTCCATGGAAAACCTCTTCAAAATTTCACGTTTAGCCTTGTCGTCCCAGTAATCTGCAAAATCAACGTCCTCAATCAAAACCCGGTCTTCAATCTTCATTACGCCCAAGTAGTCTGCCAAGTTCTCCAAAGTCTTGATCTTAACGTCTGGAAACTCGTCGGCAAAATCAAAAATGTCCACGTTCGCCCTTCCAGTAATCGAAACATGCCCATAAACACTTGTATGCGGCTCCGTACCAGCCCTATCAATGGAAAAGCGCAGCCCAAGCCTCTTACACCTTTCGTTAAGGTAGCTCCAATCCTGTCTGTTAACGCCAAAACCAACAACAACGTCTGGGTCAAAACTACGCACGTAATCCATGAAGGCCTCCAAAACATGCTTATCCTCCTTATCTTCACCGGCCAAAAACTGCTTTTCTTCGCCACTGTCGGTCGTCGTCGAAATTATGACAACAGGATTTCTATCAGGCTTCGGCGCTCCTTCTCGGCTATAGCATACCATTGAAAAGCCTAAAACCCTCAATTTTGGCGCGTCCGTTCTTTCAACAAACCTTGGACGAGACCCCGCCACATAAACATGGTCAACTTGGATGTTAGGCATCCTCTTTTCTTCAACAACATCGACTTCATGCCAACCACATGGCACAACACCATTATCAATCATATACCGCATTGAGTAGCGAATATCATCCTCAAGGCACTCCTTCACACCATCCAATTTACGAAAAGCCTTAGCATACTTCGCCACCAAATCAGGGTCTCTACAATAAACCTTCAAAGCTTTAACAGGCTTACCGAAAAATCTCCTTTCAACATGCTCAACCCTCACAATAAACGGATACTCCGCCTTTTTGGACTCAATCTCCCTAACAACATCAGAGGGATCAAAACGGTCTTCAACAACAGCGTAAAAATAGGCAAGAAAACCCCTGTCAACTATCAAAACCCTATTTCCAGAAGAGTCTATACCCCAAAGCCACATTTCCGGCTCGTGATCCCTAACCTCATAATTCACATCCAACAACCAAAAAGTGATCTTCACGCTTCTTCCCTCTTCCACAATTAGAATTAACAAACCTTTAAACTTTTAAAACAGTGGCGGGTCCGCCGGGATTTGAACCCGGGATCTCCGGCTTAGAAGGCCGACGCGCTTTTTGGTTTAAGCCTTACGCTTTCACGTCCAAGCTGCGCCACGGACCCTCCACTTTGGATTTTAGTGAAAAAGCTGAATATAGCTTTACCTAAATAAACCTTCGAGAGAGAGTGGAAGAATGTTCCCTAAAACTTTTAAGAGTGTTGTATTCTCATAATTCATTTGGGGAGGCTGGCTTGTCTGAAGTTAGGATAGGCGAGGTTCCTATCCCCCTTGCAAATTACGTCTTCCTAATAAAGTATCGCAGGTCACCTTATTATGATATTGTTCAGCATCTTTTAAGAGAGATGGAAATCCATTACGAAAGAGTAGGGGAAGGCTCTGAGGTAATTTATACCATTAATCCTAGAATGTTGCAGGAGGAGATTGAGGAAAGAGTTAGAAGCGAAAAAGTGACAACCGTTAACATCTGCCGCACTATTTTAGCTCTTTTATATGGTTGTAGGCTCCGCGAGGGCGAAGACTTTTATGTCACAACCACAAGCGGTGGAAGGAGAAACTACCATATCAGGGTTAACAGCAGAACTTTGAGTTTGATGAGGAGCTTTCTGTAGCCATAACACACTCTATTCCATGTAGATGGCTGGTCGCCACGGTTTTGCTAATCGGGCTCTGTTTTTCGGGTCGTAACGCTTCGCGTCTTCTTCCGCATACACTGTTATTTCGGCGTTTATTTCGCTTTTTAGAAAACCCTCCGCCTCTTTTAATGTTTGAGCTTCGTTTATCAATCCAACGGCGATTAGCCTTTGCTTTCTCTCTAGAGGTGTTTGGTTAACTTCATCAATAATCTTGTTAGTAAATTCTGCCACTTCTTTGGCTTTAGCCTTCAAGTCTGGATCTTTTAACAGTTCTTTAATCAAGCTGTTTTGTGTAATCTTCCCTTCAATGGATTTTTCCACGGCCTTCAGATAGACGCTCCATTTCCAGGGTGCCGCTGTGTAGTAGAACACTTTTCTAGGCGTTAACTTTGTTGCCCTTGTTATACTGCGGGTGTCCTCAAGCACTTTCATTATTAGAGTTTCGCTTTCTTCAGCCTTCATGTTCACCTTTGTTTCGTCTGGCTTTGGCCACGGCGCTGTGGAGACAAAGCCTTCTCCGCCCATGATTTCCCACAGTTCTTCGCATATATGCGGAGCGAAAGGCGTTAGCATCAGTACTTGAGTTTTTAAGACTTCGCCGATTATGTTAGCTTTAGCGTTTTTATCAGCTGCTCTTGCGCGTTTTTGGTACCACTGTAGGTCTTGGTCTAACTCGAACAGTATTGTATGGATGGCTTTGCGGGCTTCCAGTTTCTCCATTGCTTCCGTTGCTTTCTTCACATGCTCTTGAAGACGGCTTAGCATCCACCTATCAATTGTTTTCAGCGAAGAAGCGCTGCATCCTTTTTTAAAGCCGCCGCTTTGGGCTGTTTGTATGGTGAGCCTATAGAGGCGTTCCAGTTTTTCACGCATTGCCTTTGCAACGGACGGGCTGAAGTCTGCATCCTGCAGAAGTTCAGCAGTTGCAAGCACGCTTAGCCTTATGGGGTCTGCGCCGAAGGTGGCGAGGCCCTCTCTCAAAGGGATTATGTTGCCAAAGGATTTACTCATTTTCGCTCCTTCCATAGTTACGTGGCCGTTTGTCACTATTTGTCTGGGCCATAGGTTTTCTGGAAATATGGCTGTGTGGTTAAATATCATGAAGGTTAAATGGTTTGGAATCAGCTCGTGGGCTGAATGTCGGCTGTCAAGCGGATAAAAGTACAGGAATTCTTGCCGCATACTCTCGAGAACTGCTTTGCTGATTCCAGTTTTTTCAGCTATGCCTTCAGAGTTTCCAATTCCAAGGAAAACATAATCGAAAACCTCGTCTGTCAGCTGGTTTGGCTGGATTTTGTGCTCTTTTATGTGCCTAGCTATGGTGTAGTATGCCATGTAAATTGTTGAGTCTGAAAGGGATTCAATTATCCACTCTGGATCCCACGGGAGCCTTGTTCCTAGGCCTGATTTTCTGGCGCAAGCCTTCTCATGCAGCCAGTCTATCACGTACTTGTATTCTGCTCGGAGTTCTTCTGGATATATCTTCATCTTTTCTAGGCATTTGTGGGCTAGGGCTTTCCATTCAGGATTGCCGTAATCTATGAACCATTGATCTTCAAAGATTTTTACTACACATTCTGCTCCACAACGGCATCTCACCGGCCTGTTTAGAAGCTCATACATTGTTGCAGCTTTTCCAGAGGCTAGTAAGTCTTGCTTTACCTTTTCCTTGGCTTCAGCCACTAGTAAGCCTGCATATTTTCCAGTGTTGCTTTTCATTTTGCCACTGTGAAACTCGTGCCTATAAACCTCTTTCGTGGCGTCTTCCAGTTTTGGGTCAGTCTGCTCCTTTATGCCCATTCGCCTTACAACGTCTGCCGCTGGAATTTCAGAATATTGAGGAGCCTCGATTATTGAAATAGCCTCTATGGATTTTATGGCCTCTGCCGTAAGCCCATATTCCCCAAGCCTTGCGGTTTCACTTTTAATGTTTTCTAGGGCAACATAATCATAGGGAGCATGTCCAGGCACCGACATTACCACGCCCGTTGCGTTTTTGGGGTCTACAAATTCTGCTGGTAAAATGTAGATTTCTTCGTTTGTAGCTGGGTTTTCAGCCTTTTCCCCCACAAGCTCTTTTCCTTCGAGGCCTTCAAGAACCGCCACTTTGTGGTTCTGATAAGTCAGCTTTTCAGCGCATTCTTGGCTTATTATCCATTTTTCGCCGTCAACCGTGGCTTTTACATACTTTGCCTTCGGGTTTATCCAAATGTTTGTTACGCCAAAAACCGTTTCAGGCCGCAGCGTGGCCGTTGGGAGAACCCACTCGCCATGTTTAAATTTTATCAGTGTGAATTCGCCTATCTCCGGCTCCACGTCGCCTTGTGTGTCATGCTGTCCCACGGGGTTTCCGTCTTTTGGGCACCAGCCCACCGGGTGGCTTCCCCGTTTTATATATCCCTTTTCGCGGAGCTTTTTGAACTGCCATTCAATGAAACGGTTGTATTGCGGATCCACCGTTGTGAACTCGCGTCTCCAGTCTATGGAATAGCCTATGCGCTTCATTCCCTCCTTAATCTCTTCGTGGAAATAGCGTGCCATGCCAAGCGGATCCGTTAACTCCTCCAGTTTTTCCTCTGGAACCTTGTAAACGTTGATAAAGTCCTCCATTAGGTCGTGGTCTTTTTCTGCTAGCCGTTTCGCCATGGCTAAGACGGGGGTTCCTGTATAGTGGAAGGCCATGGGCAAAAGCACGTTGTAGCCTTGCATGCGCATGTATCTAGCGTATACGTCAGCCATGGTGTAGGTTCTTGCATGGCCTATGTGCTGCGGAGAGTTTGGATAAGGATAAGCCACTGTAATGTAGAATTTCGGCTTTGAAGAGTCTGGGTTTGCCTCAAAGATTCTGGCTTCTTCCCAGCGTTTCTGCCATTTTTCCTCGATTTTTCTTAAAAATTCCATGAAGTCTTCTGAACCGCTGCTGAAGGTTTTAAAGGTTTTGTTCTCGCGGGATGAGAACTTGGTCCCTCACATTTAACACCGCACGATAACTAACGCTTAACAAGGATTAAACCTTTACTGCTCTCCTTGCTAAATTAAAAACACAGTTCTATTTTGTTCCTAGACATGTTAACCTTTAGGGGTAGTTTTTGTCATGTCGCAAATTGAAAGTTATGTTTAGCTCAAACAAGGCTAAATTTTCTAGCTAATATTTCCCGCAGTCTCTCAATTGTAGCCCTTTCTTCCCATGCCGCTTTCCGTGTTTCCACCTCTTTGGCAGCTGCGACGCTGAGGTTATACTCGTCTATTGCTTTATTTGTTTGGTTTATAACGTTTTCAACCCAGTCAAGCTTTTCTTCAAAATCCTCCTCTGTCGTTATAAGTCTAACCTTGTCGCCTACGATGAAAAGTTTTCTATCCCATAAATGTCTGCTGGATTTCCACTCACGTTCAAAGATGTCTTGCCATACATGATCCGGCACGCTTTCTAGAGGAAGGTCCACTATGTAGGCGTCATGGAAGTACTCATCTTTCTCTATTGAAATTTTATTTGCATCAAACGGTTTCAGCAATTTTACTTTTTTAACTTTTTCACTCATTTTGTGTCCATTGAATAAATGGGGCTTTTGTGCTTTTAATTGTTTGCCACACTTCCAGTGAGGCCTAGGCTGAAACTTCCAGTTTTTGTTTTATGTTTTCGCGTTTTTCATCTGCTAGTGGGCCGAATTTTTTGATTCTTTCGGTGAACATTGTGAAGAGTTCTGATGCTTTCTTGTATACTGGCAGTGGCACGTAACTGTACCTTAGCCTCATGGTTTCTATTCCGAAGGCTGCGATTTCCTTTCCCATGTCTATCATACGTTTTTTAGTGAATTTTTCGTCTATTTCTTCGCTTCCTTCGATAACTAGCACTCCGTCTGCTCCGTAGGCAAAGGCTGTTAGGATATGCTTCTTTCCAAGGATGGCGGTGGTTGGGACGGCGACTATGCGGACGTTTTCCGGATAATTAGCGCGGTCAAGTCCGAGAAAGTCCATGCCCGTGTAACCTACATTCTTGTCAACGAAGGCTATTATTCTTATTTCTTGTGGCGTTTTGTCAGCTAACAGACCCCTTATGGTGGCTGTTATCTGCCTTGAAGTGGCGTTTTTGAAGTCTATGGCCTCCCTTGGACAAACGGGGATGCATGCACCACAGCCGGTGCATTGGAATGGGTCGATTTTGGCTTTTCCTTCATGCATTGCTATGGCGTTCACTGGGCAGATCTTCACGCATTCACCACAGCCATTGCAGAGGTCTACTATGACAAAGGCTTTTTCAGGGCTTGTGGTTACATACTCGCTTTTTAGGAATAGAGCAGCCCTTGCCGCGGCTCCTAAGGCATCTGAAACTGTGTCTCGCACGTCTTTGGGGCTCAAGGCGCATCCGCAAGCGAATACTCCAGTGACCAGCGAGTCAACCGGGTCGAGTTTTGGATGTTTTTCTGTGACAAAGCCGTCTTCACCTAACGACACTTTCATTTTATCGGCGAGCTCCTTCAATCCGTCCGGCGGAACCATTGGCGTTGCTAGGGCCACCATGTCGAATTCGTCTTCTCTTACTTCGCCCGTAAGCGTATCTTCAGCTTGGATTACAAGTTTCCCATTGTTGTTTTTCCAGACTTCAGCCACTTTCCCGCGGATGAAGACCACGCCCGCCTCTTGGTCTCGCCAGTATAAGTCCTCGTAGCCCTTACCTGTTGCTCTTATGTCGGTATAGTATATGGTTACATCTATTCCAAGCATTTTCTTAAGCACAAAGGCCTGTTTAAGGGCGTACATGCAGCATATTCTGCTGCAGTATGGTATGTGGTTTTTGTCTCTCGAGCCTGCGCATAGCACTATGGCGATTTTGCGGACATCGCTTCCATCTGCCCTCTTGACATAGCCGCCTGTGGGTCCCGTCGCAGATGTAAGCCTCTCCAAGTCCATCATTGTTATAACGTCCTTGTAGATGCCATAGCCAAAGTTTTCCAATCTCCGCGCATCGTAAAGCTTGTAGCCAGTCGCCAAAATTATGGCGCCAACGTTTAACTCGACAATTTTTCCTGCATCGTTCAAGTTAATGGCTTTCGCTGGACAGAATTGTTCACATTTCCCACATTTTGTGCACGCGTTAAAGTCTATGGCATAAGCCGATGGAACGGCTTGTGGGAACTCTATGTAGGCGGCTTTCCGTTGTGACAAACCCTCGTTGAACTCGTCTGGAACCGTAACCGGACAGACTTTGGCGCAGACGCCGCAACTTCTACATTTCTCAACGTCAACGCCTCTTGGCTTCATGAAAACACGGACGGTATAGTTCCCTGGTCGTCCGCTAACGTCCTGCGCCTCTGCATAGGTTAGCAAGTTTACGTTGGGGTTTCTTCCAACCTCTGCCATTCTAGGTGTTAAAATACACTGAGCGCAGTCCAATGTGGGAAAAACTTTAGTCAGTTTAGCCATGTTCCCGCCTATGCTGGGCTTTCGTTCAACAAGATGGACTTTATAGCCTAAATATCCAAGCTGGAGGGCAGCCATTATGCCAGCTATACCGCCGCCCACTATGAGGATTTCCCGTGAACCCTTTTCACTTATGATTTGAAGCGGCTCGAGTTCGAAGCTGCGTTCATAGCCGCCTCTTATCAGACTTATTGCTTTACGGGTTGCTTCGGGGTTTGGCTTTGGTCCATGAACCCATGAGTCTTGCTCCCTTATGTTTACGAATTCAAGCATGTAGGGGTTTAGTCCAGCCCTTTCTAAAACACTTTGAAATGTTGCAAGATGCATTCTAGGCGTGCAAGAAGCCACGACAACCCTGTCAAGGTTTTCCTTTTTTATGGCTTCTGCAATCATTTCTTGGGCTGGCTTTGAGCATAAATATTTGTGGTATTTGGCCACTGCAACACCTTCCCAGTTTTTGACAGCTTCAACAACAGCTTTAACGTCAACAACGTCTCCAATGTTGCCACCGCACTCGCATACAAAAATTCCTATGCGGGGCTTCGAAGCCTCTTTCTTTTCCTCCGACATAGTGGATGTCTCCAAATGGCATGATCGTTTAAACCCTTAAAAGGGGAAATGCTTTTAAAATCTTACTCTTCAATTTCATGAAAAGTGACATAAAATGAACGTTCAAGAACTAGTTCAAAAGCATAAACTTCTGGAATGTATTCAATGTGGCACCTGCACTGGAAGCTGCCCAGTTGCTAGGAAGGCAAATTTGAACATTAGAAGGTATATGCGGGAGGTTTCAGCTCTTGGCAAGTTGACAATACATCCACCCAGCGAGTTGTGGAGTTGCACAACATGCTCCACTTGCGGTGTGCGCTGCCCCAAAGATCTTAACCCCTACGAGTTTTTAATTGACATAAGAAGCATGGCTGTTGAGGAGGGGCAAATAGCTCCAACCATTAGAGACGCTTTAGAAAGTGTATTCAAAAATGGAAACCCATGGGGGAGAATCCGTGGAAAACGCATGGAATGGAGCCAAGGTCTAAATGTTAAACATGCTTCCCAAGATGCTGAAATCCTATACTATGTTGGGTGCACGACGGCTTACGATCCGCGGGTTCAAAATGTTGCGAAAAGCCTTGTAAAATGTTTTGAGGCGGCCAAGCTGAATTTTGGGGTTTTAGGCGAAGAGGAAAACTGCTGTGGAAGCGAGGTCTATGGGATGGGCGAAAAGGGGCTTTTCGATTTTCTCGTCGAAGAAAATATGAAATTATTGGGCAAGTACGGCGTCAAACAAGCCGTCCTCAACTGTCCCCACGGCTTTAACGCCTTCAAAAACAAGTATAACCAAACAAGCTTTGAGGTTCAGCATCATTCGCAGTTCCTTGCAAAACTAATCGGAGAAAACAAGATTGTTCCGTCAAAGGAGCTGAATAAAAAAGTGATATATCATGACCCGTGCTTCCTCGGCAAACAAAACAACGTTTACGAAGAACCCCGAAAAGTTATTGAAAGCATAAAAGGCGTCACGCTGCTGGAGTTTGACCGTTCAAGAAGCCGAAGCCTATGCTGCGAAGGCGGGGGTGGAAGAATGTGGGTTGACATTCCAGGGCCACGTCTGGCTGAGATTCGCGTTAAAGAGGCTGTTGAAGTTGGCGCAGAAATACTTGCTGTGGCTTGCCCCTTCTGCCTGCTTACAATGGAAGACGCCGTAAAAACCACTGGAAACGAAGGTAAAATCAAGGTTATGGACATAGCCGAGCTGCTGGCACTAGCCTTATAGCCGTTTCGCAGCCACATAATATATTTTGGGCGATTTGCATGGATGAATTTGAAGAGGAAGATGAGGGTGTTTATCACTGCCTAGTTTGTGGAAGAAAGATTTCAAGAGAAGAATACGAAACCTACGATGGAATGTGCCAAGAATGCTTCGAAATAGAAATTGATGAAATGGACTATGAAGACGACTAATGGAGGGTTTTCATGGAGAAATGGGACTTAATAATTATAGGCGCTGGGCCAGCTGGCTTAACTGCTGGAATTTACGCTACAAGAAGCGGGCTGAAAGCCCTAATTATTGAGGAGAAAATTGCTGGCGGAACTGTTGGAGATGCGCCGTTGATTGAGAACTATCCGGGTTTTGAAAGGATAAGTGGCGCAGAACTGGCGCAAAAGTTTGCTGCTCAGTGCAGAAAACTGGGTACGGTTATCCATGAGTTTGAAAGGGTTGTGGGTTTAGACCTAAAGGGTGAGGCGAAGATTGTTAAAACAGACAGGGGCGTTTACGAGGCTAAGGCTGTGGTAATTGCTTCCGGCTCGAGTTACAGCGAGTTGGGAATTCCGGGTGAAAAAGAGTTTAAGGGGAGAGGTGTAAGCTACTGCGGAATCTGCGACGGTCCCCTTTTCAAAGGTAAACGTGTTCTTGTCGTCGGCGGTGGAAACTCCGCTGTGGTGACAGCCCTTTACTTGGCGGAACTTTCCTCGGAGGTGAAAGTTGCCCATAGGCGGGATGCCTTTCGCGCTGAGGAAGCCCGTGTCAATGCTTTGCTTGGAAAGGGCAACGTTGAAGTTTTCTGGAACACTGAGGTGAAGGAGATTAAAGGCGGAAAAATCGTTGAGAAAGCAGTTCTTTTTAACAATAAAACTGGAGAAACCAAAGAGTTGCCAGTTGACGGAGTTTTCATCCAGGTTGGTGAAACTCCAAACAGTAAAATCGCCAAAGAAGCAGGTGTGGAAGTAGATGAGCACGGCTACATAATTGTTGATAGTCGTCAGAGAACAAATGTTCCAGGAGTTTACGCGGCTGGTGATGTTACAAACCATCCAGTTAAGCAGGTTGGAACGGCTGTAGGGCAGGGGATAACCGCCGCTTTGGAGGCTTATGGCTACATCCGTAGACCTTATTATTATAGGCAATAGATGTGCCATTTTATTCCAAAAATATTATATTATCCATAGTCTATTTTTCAAAACTTCTGGTGCCGGTGGGCGCTTAGAGGGAATAGCGTTTCGGAGAAATGTTAAATGGGCGAAGAGCGGGCTGTTGTAGTAAGTATTAATCAAGATTATTGTAGCCGCTGTTCCATATGCTATTCAATTTGTCCTTACGAGGCTATTAAGCGCGAGGCTGAAACTGGCAAAGTGGAAATAGACATACGCAAATGTCAGGTTTGTGGGATATGCTACAGCGCTTGTCCAGTTTTCGCCATAGAAATCCTATACTATGACTATGATAGTCTAGTTGGTTATGTTGAAGAGACGCGGAGGAGGGTTAATGCTGAAACGCTTGTGCTTATGTGCCGTGGGAACTCTCCCTCAACGCGGGAAGTTGAAGAAATTTTGGCTGAGCAGGGCTTAAGTATAAAGGATTATATTCCACTGCGTTTGCCTTGTTCTGGACGGGTTCCAACAGAGTTCATTTTCAAGGTTTTAGGCTTAGGCATAAAAAACATAGTTTCAATTCAGTGTGAAGACGCGTTCTGCCGCTTCAAAGAAGGCACAAAAATCAACACTAGGCGTTTGTTTTTGGGCAGGAGGGTTCTTGAAGAACTGGGCTTTGACAAGGATGCGGTCAGAGTTGTTAAATATTCGCGGAAAGTTGTCTATGACACTGCAAAATGTGTTGGCTGCGACAAGTGTGTTTTCATATGCCCCTACGCCGCCATAGAGGCAGAGCACTTTGCAACTCCGAGAATTCTCTATGACTATTGTATGGGGTGTGGCGCCTGCGCTTTAGTCTGTCCCCATCATGCCATCCAAGTTAAGGGCTTCGAGTTTGAAAACGTGTTGAAACGCTATTGTGATTCTGCTGTTAGGCTTAGGGCTGAGGGCAAAAAGCCGTTAATCCTGGTCTTCTGTTGCCAATGGTCAGAGTTTTCCGCTCTGGACAATCCGGAAGGTGTGCTGTTTAAGCGGAACG
>Ga0078972_1004268_pt1 | contig 39874 bp, 23 predicted proteins | sample YelNatPaOPGAMG01_FD_67568 | JGI IMG/M metagenome (GOLD analysis project Ga0078972, IMG submission 67568) | Hot spring thermophilic microbial communities from Obsidian Pool, Yellowstone National Park, USA - OP-RAMG-01 (SPADES assembly) (version 2) | ecosystem: Environmental > Aquatic > Thermal...
AGGATGGGCCCAGTGCAGGGATAACGATAACGACAGCGATAGCGTCTTTAGTTACAGGGAGGAAAGTGAGAGCAGATGTAGCGATGACAGGGGAGGTAACGCTGACAGGAAGGGTTCTGCCGGTGGGAGGGATAAAGGAGAAGGTTTTGGCAGCCAGGAGGGCAGGGATAAAGGTGGTAGTGTTGCCGGAGAGGAACAGGAAGGATGTTGAAGAAGAGGTGCCGGAGCAGGTTAGGGAAAGTTTGGACATAAAGTTTGTGAACACGATGGAAGAAGTGCTGGATATAGCCCTGGAGCCAAACGGCGTCCGCTGATGAAGCCAACGCAGAATGCCGAAAATGAAGAAGGAAAAGAAAGCCCAAAACCAAAACAGCGGAGAAATTAGGGTTGTTGCGGCCAACCGCCGTGCCCGACACGATTACTTCATCGATGAAACGTACGAGGCCGGTATCGTCTTGGTTGGCATGGAGGTGAAGTCTATTCGCGATGGGCGGCTGAGCCTTCAAGACTCCTACGCCGAGATCAAAGACGGCGAGGCTTGGCTTTACAATATGCACATCAGTCCGTATCCTCAGGCTCACCGCTTCAACCCGGAGCCAAACCGGCCCAGAAAATTGCTTCTTCATCGGAGGGAGATAGACCGCCTTCGCGGCAAGCTGGAACAGAGGGGTTATACGCTGATACCGCTTTCCGTTTACTTCAAGAGGGGCAAGGTTAAAATCGAGCTTGGGCTGGCACGCGGCAAACGCCAGTATGATAAGCGGCGCGCCATCGCCGAAAGAGAGGCCAGACGCGAACTAGAGCGAGCGCTGTCTGGACGCGAATAAAGTTCAAAACTTCGCCGGGGTAAACGTTTGACAGTGAAGGGGGGCGTGGTATAATAAAAACGCCGTCGAATGCGGCGTTCCAATGCACCTGCCTCACGCGGCGGGTGAAATGGGGGCGATGGGTTTCGACGGAGAGCAAGAAGGCATAGGTTGCAGGCCGAGGTGCCGTTGGCCTCGTAAAAAAGCGGCAAAACAAAAAACGCCAATACACAGTACGCTCTCGCTGCCTAATTAGCGGCAGCGCGTCCGCCCGAACCCTGCCGGGGGCGTCGGTGTCGGGCGTGGACAAACCGGCTATTGCATATCCCAATGCCTGTAGGGATGTGCTGAATATCTAAACAGGCTGGCACTGCCGAACCCTGCCCGTCGGGGACGTCAGTGCGAGAGCAAAAGACGGGATAAGCCTGTAGAAGCCTGTGTCGGATTCTCTCTGGACCCGGGTTCAACTCCCGGCGCCTCCACCATTTTATTTTTCCCAAGAGCTTACTGGCGCTTCCCAAACAAAGAAGTTTTGACATTCAATAGGGCCGCTTTTTGTCAAAACTTCTTGAACGTTCCTCGGCTGGAAGTTTTCACATTCGGTTTTTCTCGGATTGCAAGTTTGCTTCTCCAAGAAAGGGTTAACTGGTGCGCGCTGTTTTGCTGATAGGTGCTTTCATGGTCTCACTCGCCAGGTGCACCTTGGCGTGGGCTTCCGCAACGGTCACATCCATCAACATCCAATCTGGCGAGCTAACCATCCGCTTTTCATCACCGGTTTCCTACACCGTATACCGATACCGCTACCCAGATCAGTTGGTCATCACCGTAGATAAATGCCAAGCGCCGCAGGGAATACACCTCCAATCTATCCGCGCCCCTTGGCTCGAGAGCGTTAAGGCCGACCCCGGCGTAAACGGAGAACTGCGGCTTCGGCTGTTTCTAAACGGAAACTACAGACCGGAGGTCTTCGGCCTTCCGCCCACCAACCAAATCGTAATCATTCCGGGGCGAGTGGAGTCTTCTTACTCCTCGGCAACACCACCATCCCCGCAGGTGCAGATTCAACCCAGGCCACAGCAAACATCCCGTTCCGGCAAAACCAATATCCAGAGACCTCAGCTCACCCCCCCAGCTCCACCAGAGGCAAACCAAGAGCCTTCGCCAAAACCGGAAGTAAGCACCCAACCCGCAACCACCGAACGGCCAAACGTATCCTCGCTTAGATACAAACCGAAAGACCAAAACTCCGGCACCCTGCTCATCGACCTCACAGGAGCGGTTAGACCACGCGTTTTTTACCTAGACACTGACCCAAACAGGCTTCGCGTTGTGGTTGACCTGCCGGGAGCCGTTGTCAACGAGCAAACAATACAGCTTAGAGAAGCCTCCGAAGCAAGCGGCTCGGCCGAACCTGCAAGCTCTCCGCAGAACGAACAGCTGGCAGAGCGCATTCGAACGGGCATGTTCCAAGGCTCGGCGCGGGTCGTCTTGGATGTGAATAAACCCGTAAAGTTCAGCGTTCAAACCCAGCCTTATCCGCCGCGAGTTTCCGTTGAGGTCACGGCTTCGGAGCAGCCCAGTGCAGAACCCCTGCAACCCCCTCCATCTGCCGAGCAGGCCATCGTCAGGCCGCCGTGGCTCCAAAGGCAGCTTCAGGGACTAACCGTTGTGATAGACCCCGGACACGGCGGCAGCCACAAAGGCGCCATAGGGCCAAGCGGCCTTTTGGAGAAAGACGTAAACCTCGATATAGCCCTTAGGCTTCACAACCTCCTCACACAAGCCGGCGTAAACGCATTCCTAACCCGCACTAACGACGTAACAATCGGCCCGGGAGCCCGGCCAATCATGGCCAACAAACTGGGGGCGGCTGTCTTCATAAGCATTCACTGCAATTCCAACCCGGCCACCAACCGCCTCCGCGGCACCGAAACCTACTACCACATGCAACAGCCAACATCCAGAAGCCTGGCCGCATGCATCCAGCGCGGTGTTACCGAAACGGCGGGAACCAAAAACAGGGGCATCCGCAGCGATAGTATTCGCTTTCCGCGGTCCGGCTTTGCGGCCCTTCGGAGTGCAGAAATGCCGGCGGTATTGGTCGAAGTGGCATACATAAACAATCCAGAAGACGAAAAACTCTTGGCCGATCCTCAATTCCGCCAGCGAGTGGCAGAAGGAATTCTCAACGGCCTGCGTTTATACATTGAAGGCCAACAAGAGTAGGAGCCGCAGATATGCTAAGGAGTAAAATTTCCACCCTTATTTTGCTAGCAGTTTTGGGTGCCGGTACATTGGTTTTGGGAATAACGTTTTACTCTCCGCCCAAGGTCACTCCAGAACAAAGCCCACAACCCATAAACCACGAAGCGCCGAACCCAAACGTTGGTAAACCGAATTCCACACACCATCAACCAAAAGAAGCAACCGCTGTGATATATGTGGGCTACAACACCGCAACCGACATCCAACTGGCCCCAATCTCTGTTCACGTGGCGCATCACACTCCGTACAGCGCACTCAAAGCCCTCCTCCGATACCAAAGCGATTCGCAAGAGCTGTTCTGCCCCGTGCCGCACGGCGTTCGACTGCTTGGCCTCTCTGTCTCGCCGGATGGCACGGCAACCGCAAACTTTTCCAAGGAACTGCAAACAGAATTCCCCGGCGGATCACGCTCGGAGCAGATAATGGTGTATTCCATCGTCAACACTCTCGCCGAATTCCCGAATATCAAGCGGGTGCGCATCCTGCTGGAAGGCCAACCTGTGGAGACCCTCGGCGGCCATATCGCCGTTAACGAACTTTTGGAGCCAGACTACTCAATTGTGAACACCTCACCGGCAAGAGGAGAGCAGTGATTGAGCCAAACGCGCCGGTGGGAGTGTTCGACTCCGGATTGGGAGGGCTAACAGTCGTTCGGCAGATCTGCCGCATCCTTCCGCAAGAAAGCATCCTGTACCTGGCGGATACTGCCCACGTCCCCTACGGCCCCAGACCAGCCGAGGAGGTCCGCCAATTCGCGCTAACCATCATGCGGTTCCTGATCGCTCAGGGGGCCAAGGCCGTTGTTGCGGCATGCAATATGTCATCCGCTCTCGCTGTCGACGAGGCCAGGAAAAGTTTTGGCGTTCCGATCCTGGGCGTTTTAGAGTCGGGCGCACAAGCGGCTGTATCGGTTTGGAATGGAGGACCCTTGGGGGTTATCGCCACAGAGGGAACGGTGGCTACCGGTGCCTACCCAAAAGCCATCGCTAGAATTAATCCCAAAATCGAGGTGCTTCAATCGGCTTGCCCCGAGTTTGTTCCGCTGGTGGAAGCCGGACTCCAGAATTCTCCGCAGGCGGAAGATGCGGCGCGCCGCTACCTCGCACCCCTGATAAATGCCGGATGCCGCACTATCGTTTTGGGATGCACTCACTACCCCCTGCTTTTACCGGTTCTCCAAAAAGCGGCTCCAAATGTAACCTTCGTCGACCCCGCTGAAGGCACTGCACATCAACTTCTCCGCACGCTCAAATCTCTGGGCATGAGAAGCACCGGCAGACCCCACCACCGGTTCCTCGCCACCGCAGATCCACCCCGCCTCTCGCTCGGTCTTAGGCGCTTTGCCGGAATCTGCCAAGAGGCCGAGCTCTGCAACCTGTGGGAGCAAACCAAGCCAGAGCATGTTTGAAAAATAACCATCCCAGAAGCTATACTTTTAGCGGCAAATCCTGGTATCCGCGCGCTAAAACTGTTGAAATGTTGACCGTAAGCGAAACAGGCTGTGCGGGCAACTTCAGTTTACCTAGAAATTCAATCTTTGGCACCTGGGAGCATCCGAGTTGCATATACCAGACGGTTACCTCAGCCCATCCACCTGCGCGGTGATGTACGCCGCGGCAGCTCCATTCTGGGTGGTAGCGCTTAGGAGAGTGCGTTCCGTGCTCTCCACCCAGACGGTGCCGACCTTGGCTCTGTTCTCTGCGTTTGCGTTTGTAGCGCAGATGTTTGCCATCCCGCTTTTCGGCGGCACCACTGGGCACCCGGTTGGCGCAACCCTAATCGCGCTTGTTCTCGGCTTCTGGCCGGCGGTAATCGGCGTTTCGATCACGCTGATTGTCCAAGCACTCTTCTTCGGAGACGGCGGAATCACAGCCATTGGGGCAAACTGCTTCAACATGGCGGTTGTTATGCCATTGGTCGCCGTCGCGGTGTACCGCCTGCTCGCTGGCGGCAATGCATCCATGCGCAGGCGCCTTTGGGCGGCAGCGGCGGCCGGCTACGTAAGCCTGAACGTTTCTGCTTTTGTTACCGCCGTGGAGTTCGGCATTCAGCCGCTTTTGTTCCGCGCCCCGGATGGCAGGCCGCTGTACTGTCCGTATCCGCTTTCTATAGCAATCCCTGGCATGGTGCTTGGCCACCTGCTAATTGCGGGACCGGCCGAGGCGGTAACCACCGCGCTTGCCCTTCGATTTATCGCGTCGGCGCAACCCGAATTGCTAACGCACACAGAATGGGATTCACCAAAACGCCCCCAATGGAAGCTTTGGCTCGCTTTTACTGTGTTCGTCTTCGCCACCCCACTTGGATTGATCGCCACCGGCTCTGCCTGGGGAGAGTGGGGGAAAGAAGAGCTTCAAAAAGCCCTGGGCTTCGTGCCGGCCGGCATAGCGCAGTTCTCGGAGCTGTGGAAAGCCCCAATCCCCGAATACGAGATACCCGGATTGGGCATGCATTCGGGATACGTAATATCGGGGCTGATTGGGGTTCTTCTGGTGGCCGCCTGCGCCGCTGTGCTTTCCATCGCGGTTTCCCGCGGCCGCCAACAGCGCTTAAAAGAGCGTAGTCTGCAGGCTGTGGTCTCTGCCATTCACGAAAGCTTGGCTTCGGAGCGCGTTGCGGCGTACTCCGGCTTCCTGCAAAACGTTGAGCCCAGACTTAAGCTTCTGGCCGCCGCGGCTCTCATTTTGGCCGCAGCTTCGTCGCGATCCATCCCCTCCGTTTTGATAGTGCTAGCGGTAGGCATTGCGGCCGGTATGGCATCCGGAGTGCCCCCTCTTGCCGTGCTTTTGCGAGCAACCGGAATATCTGTCCTGTTCACCGCCGCTTTCTCGCTGCCCGCAACTCTCAATGTAATCACACCCGGGGACCCCGTTTTGATACTGCTTCAGCGCCCTGCCGCATCACCAGAATCGGCCGCGACTCCAGTCCTTGCTGTAACCCGACAGGGCCTGCTAACCGCATGCCTGCTGATACTCAGAGTGGCAGCCTGTATAACCTGGGCTTGGCTCGCGGTTGCCACAACCAGGCGCGATTTGATATTCGCGTCACTGCGCCGCCTGGGAATCCCAAAAGTGGTGGTGGAAATAACGGCAATGACCTACCGATACCTCGTGCTACTCTTAAAGACGGCCGAGGAGATGCTTATCGCCCTGAAAAGCCGTTCTGCAGGCAAACCGCGATTTACCCAACACCGAACAGCCATAGGAGGCATAATCGGCGCCCTGGTTGCCAAAGCTTCGCATCTAAGCCATGAGGTTCACCTTGCTCGCGTCTCCCGCGGGTACCGAGAAGCCGGCTCCTCAACCGAAATTCCCAAACCCAGCACGCGGGACGTTCTGAGCTTTGCACTGCTGATTGCTGTCGCAGTATTTGCCATTCTCTTGGATCGGAGGCTCTGGTGAACAATAACACAATTTTTTCGCTTGATACAGTTGGATACCAATATCCCGACGGAGTAGCCGCCCTAACCGAAATATCCCTCGAAATAAAGGCCGGAGACTGCATCGCTTTTATAGGGGCCAACGGGTGCGGCAAAAGCACCCTGCTTAAGCTACTCAACGCCCTTATCTTTCCCACCGAGGGAACCATATCGGCTTTCGGCCGTACACTCACGCCCGATGCCTTAGCCAACCCGGAATTCGCAACCATGTTCCGGCGCAGTGTGGGTCTTGTGTTTCAAGACCCAGATGTTCAGCTCTTCTGCTCAACCGTGGAGGAAGAAGTTTCTTTTGGACTGCTGCAGCTCGGCTTTCCGGAGGATGAAGCCGCCGCCCGCGTGGAAAAGACCATCGATGAACTCAGAATAGCCCACATACGGCACCGCCCTCCTTACCGGCTGAGCGGAGGGGAAAAGCGCAAAGTAGCATTGGCCAGCGTGCTGTGCCTCGAACCCGAAGTCCTTCTGCTGGATGAACCAACGGTTGGCCTGGATGCAAGAAGCCAAGGAGAGCTTATCGATCTGGTTTGGAAACTCCGCGGCGAGGGGAAAACCATCGTTACGGCAACACACGATCTTTCCATCATCCGAGAGCTCGCAGGCTTTGTATACGTAATCGGGGAAAACCACCGCCTCATGTTCAAAGGAACCCCTCAGGAAGTTTTGGGGAACCAAAACCTGCTTCAGGAGGCCAACCTGTTGCACGTCCACTCGCACCAGCACGATGGTGAGATTCACAAGCACTTCCACATCCACCAGCCGCCCCATCCGGAAACCGGCGGCCGCGAGCACCACGAAACGTAAACCGTCCCCTAACTCGAAAGCATTCCCCAAACCAACGAATCGATAAACCAAAAAAAGCCAGCAATCCAGCCTAACCCTCCGCAAAAACAAAGAAGTTTGCCGATTATGGCTTGCCTCGGCAAACTTCCTCCCAAAAGTTTTGATAAACAAGCTGGGCGGACCGCAGTGTTTACCGCAGTCCGCCCGATTTAACTACTGCAGAGGGATCGCCACCACTGCACCGGTGTCGGTTGTAACCACCACGACGCTTACCTCGCCAGCCGCGGCGGCGCGGGACATCGCCGGTGCGCTGGGCTTACCGGGTATGATCACCGCGTACCGCTTGGTCGGGTCGCCCACGCTCACCACATGGAGAACCGTGTTGTTATCAACAGCGGCTGGGGCGTACACGTAGCTCACGTCGGTGGCAGTCTTGGCTCCGGCAATGAGGGCTTGGCTCAGGTTGCCCTGCAAACCGGTTACCAGCGGTGCCCCCTGTACAGTCTTCAAGTCAACCGCATGGACCGAGCCATCCTGAGCGGGGACATACACGGTGTTCGGCAGGCCGTTGGCGTCCACCGTTACGAACGTTGCACCGGTAACAGGCGCCTTTGCATCGTACGGGCTGTTGCCGATGAACTTGCCCGTGGTGGCGCTCAGCACGTACACCTTACCGTCCTTGCTCGCGAACACAACGCCCCGATCGGCGCCCTCCCTGGTCAGAAGCGGCGTCACGAACGGCGGCGAGATCAGCTCGTCGCTTACGGCGATCGGGAACTCGGTCCCGCGGGTTGTCAAGTCGTCGGCGTTGAGCCTGTAGATATTGCGGCCAGCGCCTACCCACAGATCGAAGTTGAACGGGGCCTCAAGCCCGAGCAAACCTACCGACGGGCTGGTGACCATCTCTGTGCCGGGCGTCAGGTCCTGAGACACGGCCACTTCGGCGCCGGTTTGGGCATCCAGCTTGTGGATGCGGCCTCCAGCATCCGGCACGAACACGAACAGCTTGCCGGTTGCGTCTGTCTGAACGGCCGCGGTCGCGTTAGGCGCCGGACCGCCAGGCAGTGCGGCCACGTTCCACAGCACGGTGCCGGCTCCGGGGGCTCCCGCCGCTGCTATCTTCGCCACTCGCCCGTTGCTGGTGACCACGTATACGGCGTCGCTCTTCACGGTCGGCCTGCCCACAATTGCTCCGGCGTTCGCTCCAAGATCGGCCGGTTGGGCAAAGACCGGCACACCCGTGCTGGCATTCAGCGCGTACACACGGCCCTGCGAGTCACCGAAGTAAACCGTGTTGCCAATCGTGGACACCGAAGAGCCAACCACACCGGTCACGCCTATAATCGGGCGGAGGTCATACGTCCACTGAGCGCCCGCTATCAAGCCACCCGGCCTGGCCGTTGCGGTGATGTCGCTCTCAACATTCTGAGCGTTGGCCATGGTCACCTTGACCGGCGTCAGCAGGGAGCTGTCCAGCGGCTTCAGGTCGGTAGCGCCGATGAAGTTGATGGTGGCAACCGCACCGCTTCCGCCCTCGGTGAATGTCTTCGGATGTACAATCACCACGCGAAGCTGGCGCAGTTCGGGATTACCGGCTACTTCGGTATCATCAGCGCGGACCACCGCCTGCGGATCGAGGGCTATCTCGGCGAGCTTCACGCTGGCCGGATCGAACTTACCAAGGCTCGCCTTGTAGGTCACGGTCAGATCGAGGGCCGCCATGCTCTGCGCGTTGTCAACCCTTATCACTACCGGACCGGAAGGAGCAGGCCCTGGCTTCACCGGTATCGCGTTCACGCTCACCACGTTCGCCGCCACAGGAGGTGCTACCACCTTCGCCGTTACTAACCCGTCTTTCCACCTTACCTCGGGTATGGGCTGGTTGTTCACATCTATGAACTCTGCCCTTACCACCTTCACTGGGAACTGCTCCCCGTCCTTCGCATCCGCGGGTATCGTCAACGGCAATACCATCAACTCTCCAGGACCATTCACAGACTTGGCCGCTACCACTGCCACGTCCACCTGACTGCCTACTACGTTCGTGCTTATCTGATCTTCCGCTCCTAGCAGCGCTCCCTTCTTCGCTGTACCAGCTGTTAGCCTTCCTACTTCAAATACGATCCTTCCTGCTCCAATGTCCTTGCTCGCGGCACTCAGGCTTATCGGCAGCTCAACCGTGCTACCAGGTGCTCCCTCTGCACTGCCTACCTCTATCTCTACCACCTTCGCCGGAGGCGGTACCAACGGCCTCACTCTCACTACTCCGCCTCGTACCTCTACCACCAACGCCTCGTTGTTCGCTCCTATGAACTCACTCGCTGCTACACTTACTGTTACCTCTTTCCCTGCTTGGTCCGCAGGTACCCTTATCGGCAGGCTGAACAACACCCCTGGCCCATCCACTGCTCCAGGGCTTACCACTATCACCTGCGGCCTGTTCGCGTTCGTCCTGTCCGTCCCTACCTGCGTGTTCGCTACCTTCTCAAACAAACTCCCTGCCAGCGTAGCATCCCCAGCCGCACTCAGCGGACCAAGGTCCAACACCATCTTTAGCGCTCCTACCCCTTTCACATTTCCATCTGCTTCTACTACCAACGTCGCTACGCTGTCCGGATCCACCTCCATATCCCGTACCTTCACTACTCCTACCGGAGGCGGTGCCACCAACTTCGCTGTTACTTTGCCGTCCTTTGTCCTTACTTCTGCTATCGCCTGGTTGTTAGCATCTATCGCTTCTGCTCGCACTACCCTTATCGGGAATACTTCCCCGTCTTTCGCATCTTCGGGTATCTTCACAGGCAGCACGAACAGCTCACCAGGTCCGCTCACAGACCGCGCTATCACCACTATCACATCCGCCTGGCTGCCTACTACGTTCGTGCTTATCTGGTCATCCGCTCCTAGCAGCGCTCCTTTCACCGCACTGCTCGCCTGCAGCCTTCCTACCTCCAGCACTACCCGGGCAGCTCCCAACTCCTTCGTGTTCGCTCCTATGTTCACCGGCACTAGTACCGTGGCTCCAGGAGCTCCTTCCTTCTCCCCTACCTCTATCTCAGCTACCTTCGCCGGAGGCGGTACCAACGGCCTCACTCTCACTACTCCGCCTCGTACCTCTACCACCAACGCCTCGTTGTTCGCTCCTATGAACTCACTCGCTGCTACACTTACTGTTACCTCTTTCCCTGCTTGGTCCGCAGGTACCCTTATCGGCAGGCTGAACAACACCCCTGGCCCATCCACTGCTCCAGGGCTTACCACTATCACCTGCGGCCTGTTCGCGTTCGTCCTGTCCGTCCCTACCTGCGTGTTCGCTACCTTCTCAAACAAACTCCCTGCCAGCGTAGCATCCCCAGCCGCACTCAGCGGACCAAGGTCCAACACCATCTTTAGCGCTCCTACCCCTTTCACATTTCCATCTGCTTCTACTACCAACGTCGCTACGCTGTCCGGATCCACCTCCATATCCCGTACCTTCACTACTCCTACTGGAGGAGCTCCGACCACGGTAACCGTACCCGGCTGTACGTTCACAGCCAGCGGGTTGTTCGCCACGTCTATGAACTCCACCGTTGCCGTAACGGTGAACTTCTGGCCCTCAGTAGCGGTGGCCGGGATCTGCACAGGAATGGTGAACAATGTGGCAGGAGCATTCTTGCCGCCCGGGGTAAGCAGAATCACCTGAGGAGCACCAGGGTTAGTTAAGTCCGTCCGCACTATGTCGTTCGGACCGCTGAACAGGGTGCTGGTTGCCTCGCCTACGGCCGTGAGACCACCCAGGTTCAGGTTTACCCTGGCTCCGCCCACATTGACGAGGTTCTCAATATCCACAGTCAGCGGAATAGTAGCCCCAGGAGCCCCGCTTGCATCCCTTATAATCACCAAACCGGGCAGCGGCGGTGGTATTTGACCAACCGTTATAGTTCCATCACGAGCGAGGAGTGGGAGAGGCTGATTCAGATGGTTAATAGCCTCGATGATGCTCAACCGAATCAGGAACTGTGTTCCGGGCAGAGCACCCTCCGGCACCTTTACGGGTATTGTGAACACGGTACCAGGCCCGTTAGCGGCACCCGGGCTAACTATCAACACGCGAGGTGCACCGGGCACGCTCAAATCGGTTTCAATTTGCGTGTTCGGAATACCGGCAAATATACCGCCTTCCAGAGTCGCCTTACCGGTTGCTGTGAGGCCGCCCAAATCCAAGGCGAAGCTTGCCCCGGCCAAATCTTTCACTTGCTCATTGGCGGCTATCTGCAGATTTACCGTAGCGCCCGGGTTCACACCTGTTATGCTCACAACCGATACAATGCCCGGGATCTGCTCTTTAACCCTGATGCGGCCGGAATCCGGAGCCACCAGCAGTGGAATAAGCTGGTTGTTCATATCCACTGCTTCCAGCCCCTCGAGCAGCACCAGGAACTCCTGGCCGGCCACTGCCGTATCGGGCACCTTCACGGGGATTGTAAACACCACGCCAGGACCGCTCACCGCGCCGGCACTCACCAAAATCACCTGCGGACGGCCGGCATCCACCCGGCTTGTGGCTATCAGGGTGTTCGGCACCCCCGCAAACAAGGTTCCCTCTATCGCGGCGTCGCCAACAGCCGTCAGTCCGCCCAGATTCAGTGTGGCGCGCACTCCGCCCAGGTTAGCCACTCCAGCACCGATGCTCACACTGAGCGGAAACACCTCTCCGGGCAGAACTTCCCGCGGATCAACGCGGATGAACTGATCAACCGCCTGCACCAACACGCCGCCGTGCTGGACTATAACCTCAATAGGCTCGTTGTTGGAATTCAGCGCCTCTGCGTAAACAATCTGCACGGGCAGAACTGTTCCGGGCTTCGCATCGGCCGGCACCTGAACGGGAATGCTGAACAGCACTCCCGGCCCGTTCACCGCACCAGGAGTCACTATTATGACCTGCGGGCGGCTCGGATTGCTTCTGTCGGTACCTATCTGGTCGTTGGGCCCGGCAAACAGGCTTCCGGCCAATGTGGCATCACCAACCGCTGTTAAACCTCCGCCCAAGTCTAGTGTCACGCGCAAAGCAGCAAGATCGCGAACATCGGCGTTGGCCGTCACGCGGATCATTGCCACCGAGCCGGGCTGAGCAGGGGTGATACCGACAGAGATGGTAGCCACAGCCAGCGAAACAACCGTTACACTCCCGTCCTGCCTGACCACAGCCAACGGGTTGTTTGCACCATCAACCAGCTCCGCCTCGCGGATAACAACGGGGAACACCTGACCGGGCTTGGCCGTCTTGGGTATTGCAACCGGTATCGAGAAAATCGTTCCGGGACCGCTCACGGTTGTTGGGCTGATCGCCACCACCTGCACAACACCCGGAGCAGGTACATTAGTGGCAACAACATCGTTGGGACCGGAGAACAGCGGACCGCGCACAGCGTCGCCAGCCGCTGTCAACCCTATCATAGAAAGGGTTACACTTGCTCCGCCTAAACCAACGACTCCCGCAGAAATATTAACAGGTACGGACACTGTTTGCCCCGGTGCACCCGTAACATTGGCCACCGACAGCACCGATGCTTTGGGCTCAGCCACCGCCACCGTGCCACCGAATGCTCGAACCGCAACCGGATTGTTGGTGGCATCAACCACCTCCACCTTGGAAACTTGAAGCTGGTAAACCGTTCCAGGTGCGGCCTGCGACGACACGGTTACCGGAAGCAAAAACAGCGTACCCGGACCCGCCGTTGCTTCTGGGGATAATGCTACCACCTGTACTTGGCCCGGAGTCGCCAAATCTGTGGCTATTACATCCCTCGGGCCCTGAAATACAGTGCCCCGAATTGCTTCACCGAACTGAAGCGCCGGAGCGCCAGCCGGTGCTTGTACCCGGATGCCCAAAGATACACCGCCAATCTGCGGTATATCGCTTACAGTAACCGCTACGTTAACTGTGGCACCCGGCTGTGCCGAGACATTGCCAACAGTTACCACTCCCTGCGCCAGAACAGGTGTAGCTGCCAGCAGCAGCCCCAGCACAAGCAAACTCAGATATCTTCTCACAACACCCACTCCCCTCTTACTCGTGCCTACCATAGTCCAATTGCAACTCTCAAGCCGAATCGAAAGATTACCTTTCGAACGGCTTACCGCGGGTGCCTCCGCGGCGTACGACTAACAGCGTCAATATCCTCCAATCCGAGAGCCTGCCAGTTCAACCAACAGCCTGTCGGCAAACCGCCTGCCGTTTAAACTCGCTTCGGCAAACCCTCCGTTTAAGATGCCTTTTGAAGCATTATCCTCAGGTCTTTCAAAGTGACCTTGCCGTCGCCGTCCATGTCGGCAGCCCGCCTTTGGGCTTCGGTAGCAGTTTGAGGCCGGAGAAACACACTCATAGCGATTTGAACGTCCACCTTCGTGATGCGGCCATCACCGTTCATATCGCCCTTAATGGCCACTGGAGCTGCAGACACAAGTCCTGAAACCAGAACCAGCGTAGCAGCAGCACCAAAAAGCTTTCTCATCACTGCCATAGCGCTAACCCTCTTGTGCCAACATTTGGGTCCTGGAGCGGATGCCTAAAATGCACCCGCTCCAAGAACAATCGGTTTAACTAGATCCGCCAGCTCCCTGATCGTGCGGTGGAACAGGCGGCAGTCCCAGCGAAACCCGCAGCAGTGCCCGCAGATCGCCAACGTTGAACTTGCCGTCCTGGTTCATATCCACTATGAGCACTTTCTCGGGATCAGCCGCTTCACCCAGGAAGTACAACTGAATAGCCGCCTGCAGATCCGCCAAATCGATCTTTCCATCGGGCACTATATCGCCCAGCAGGAATTCTCTGGCTCTCACAATCACCTTGCCGCCGGTAACGGTTACCGGTATCTCCTCGGCCGTCTCCGTTGTAAGCGATGCCAAGGTTACGCTAACCGCATACTCTCCGGGAGCCAGTCCGGGTGACACCCTCAGAGGAATTGTCAGCAGCGTGCCGGGACCATTGCCGCCCCTGGTGCTGACGATGCCGAATGTGGCTTCACCGGGAACGGATGTGTCAACCGCCAGCAATCCGCCAGGCGGTATCACACCGTAAGACACCCGATCCGCTTGTACCACACCAAGAGGCCCGAAGTTAATGCCTATCCTGGCGCCGGCAACCCCAACAACCTTTTCGTTCACCTTCACGAGGATGTTCACAACCTGACCGGCCAACACCGACGCCGGCTCTGCCACAACCGTAAGAGCCGCTTCAGGCGCCGGACCCACAGCGATTTCACCGTCAATTGGGTTCAGCGGCAGAGACTGTCCAGCCTCGTTAACCAGGTTGATCTGGCTGATAGTCAAAGGATATACCCCTTGGGCCAAGTCTGGCTTAAGCCGCAGAGGTATGGTGAACAGCGTTCCCGGCCCATTGCCGCCGGATGCAGAAGCCACCGCCAAACTCACCTGACCCGGCACATCGGTATTCACAACCAGAATACCACCGGCCGGAACCACTCCGTACTTAACGCGGTCCTTTTCCACAGAGCCGATATTACCGAACTTCAGCACCAACTGAGCTCCTGCCACACCGACGGCCTTGCCGTCCACTTTCACCTCAATATTCACCAAACCGCCCGGCACACTCTGATAAATGCCCACCGCCACCATCGGCACCGGAGGGCCAGCAACAACCTTCACGCTGCCGGGAACCAATGTGGTTTCCACGGATTCGCCGGTTTCGCTTACCAGCTCCGCCTTAGTTATCTCCACCGGATACTCTCCTTCACGGAGATCCGGTCGCAGTCGAATCGGAATGGTCAACAAATCGCCAGGGCCAGCCCCAGCCTGGGTTGACGCAATCCCAACACTCACCTCACCCGGCGTGGCCGTATCCACAACCATCACCGCCCCTGCGGGCAGCACTCCGTACTTCACGGCATCGCGGATAACGGCGCCGATGTCTCCAAACTTAACCGTCACCTGAGCGTTTGCAATCGAAACGCCTGGGGTTGTTAACTGAACCACCAGATTCGCCACGCCACCAGGAACCGCTTCCACCGAGAGCAGCTTGAGTTCGGCAACAGCCACCACGGTAATCTGGCCGGCTTCCACATCCACAGGAATCAGCTCGCCTGCTTCGTCGTTAAGCTCGGCGATTTCCAATGTTGCCGGATACCTCCCCGCCGGCAGATCGCTCTTCAGCTTGATAGGAACCGTCAGCAATGTTCCCGGACCGTTGCCGCCGGTGGTGGCAGCGATGGCGACATTCACCTCACCCGGCTTTGTGGCGTTGACCTGCATCAACCCACCAGCGGGAATCACACCATATGTTACAGCGGTTTCGTCAACCGTACCTATGTCTCCGAATTTGAAGAGAAGATGAGCTCCGGCTACTCTTTTTACCGCCTCGCTAACCTTGATTTCGACGTTTACAACCTCGCCGGCTTTAGCCTTGTACTCGCCGACGCTGATCTTTCCCTTCTCGGGAGCTCCTACAGTGATCTTGCCGCCTACTGCGGTGGTTGGAATTACATCACCGTTTACATCGTTCAGCTCGGCAACAGCCAAATTGAGCTGGTACACCGAACCGAGAACTGCATCCACTGGAACCTTGATCGGTATTGTGAGCAGAACACCCGGACCATTTCCGCCTTCAATGGCCGCAATTGCCACATTCACCTGACCCGGCACATTTGCATTAACCTGCATCAATCCGCCGGCCGGGATTACTCCGTACGTAACTCCAGCCGCATCTGCAACCAGGTTCGGGCCGCCGGCCGGAGTCACCGTTTTGAAATCCAACAGCACCTGGGCGCCAGCCACCCCACGCACCGCCGCGTCAACACTTATCTCAACCCTAACGGTGTCCCCGGGGTTGGCTATGTATTCGCCCACAGAAATAGTCTGGGCAACCACCGGAGCTATTGATAGGAGTAGCCCCATTACAACTAGACCCAGTGTCCTTTTCACTACACCCACTCCCCTCTGCTTGTGCGTATAAGCCAAGCCTTGCCCCGTGTCGGGATTCGGTGCAATTCCCCCCGGGGCACCTAATCCCTTTTACTTTTACTGCCGCCTGCCGAAAGGTAGGCTCACACCAGAAGGCCCTTACTCAGGCCTCAAGCACATCAACTTGGGGCAGGGCATGGTAGGGACGGCCATCAAGACCGCCCCTACCAGTCCTGTATCACTCAGGGGACGTCGCTAACTAGGCACCCACATCGGGCAGGCCCAGAGCCCTGCGCAGCATAATGCGCAGATCGGCCAGGCTCAGTTTGCCGTCGTTATTGACGTCCACGATCTTCACCTTCGCAGGATCAGGCTGCGCCTGGAATGCGAGCAGGATGGCCGCCTGAACGTCATCCACCGTCAGCTTGCCGTCACCGGTCAGGTCGCCAGGAACCACAGCCGGAGGAGGAGCAACCTCGGCCACCACGACCTTGCCGCCGGTTACCGTCACAGGAATATCAGTGCCGGTTGGATCGTTCAGGGACGCCAGCGTGATGTTAATCGGGTACTCACCCGGCTTCGCATCAGCCGCAACCTTGATCGGGATGGTCAACAGGGTGCCAGGGCCGTTGCCGCCGCTTGTGGCCACCACGCCGATGTTCGCCTCGCCCGGCGTGCCCAGATTCACGGCGATGAAGCCGCCAGCCGGAATCACGCCGTACTTAACATCGGCCTCTGCGGTCACGGCACCCAGCGCGCCGAAGTTCACAACCACCTGAGCACCAGCCACATTCTTGGCCGCCTCGTTGACGTTGATCAGGATCTTCACAACGTCACCAGGCTTCACAGGTGTGGCTGGATCAGTGGCAACGGTGAGAGCAGCACCAGCCGGAGGAGGAGGCGGAGCAACCTCTTCAACCGTCACGGTCACAGGAGCGCTCTTCACACCGTCGGCAGTGGCCGTGATCGACGCGGTGCCCTTAGCCACAGCGGTCACCTTGCCGGACGCATCCACGGTAGCTACCGCAGGCGCGGAGCTCTCCCATGTGAACGTCTTGCCGGCGATCTCATTGCCCTGAGCATCCAGAGCCTTGGCCGTCAGCGTAGCGGTCTCGCCAACCTTCAGCGTCACGGTTGCGGGCGTCACTTCAACCTTCGCCACCGCCGCAGGAGGAGGCGGCACTGCGCCCTTAACGGTGATCTTACCGTTGCCAAGCGTCAGGCCGGTCAGCACGTTCCCTGCAGGATCGTTCAAGTCAGCCGTGACCAGCGTCAGCGCATACTCTCCAGCAGCCAGGTCCGCCTTCAGCTTGATCGGTATCGTCAACAGCGTCCCAGGACCATTGCCGCCGCTTGTCGCTACCACGCCGATGTTCGCTTCTCCGGCCACGCCAAGGTTCACCGCTATGAACCCGCCTGCCGGTATAACGCCGTACTTAACATCGGCCTCGGACGTCACGGCGCCAATGTCTCCAAACTTCAGCAGCACCTGGGCGCCAGCCACGTTCTTCACCTTGTCGCTGACCTTGACCTCGACGTTCACCACGTCGCCGGCGTTCGCCTCATAGCTCCCTACCTGAATGTCTGCACCAGCAGCAGGAGGAGGCGGAGGAGGCGCAGCACCGGCAATGGTGATCTTGCCGCCCACAGCCTTGGTAGCAATGATGTTGCCCGCTGGATCGTTCAAATCCGCCGTAACCAGGTTCAGGGCATACACCGCACCCGGAACGGCGTTGGCCGGAACCTTCAACGGAATAGTCAAAAGTGTTCCAGGACCATTGCCGCCGCTCGTCGCCACCACGCCGATGTTGGCCTGGCCCGGAACACCCAGGTTCACGGCTATAAATCCACCAGCGGGAATGACCCCGTACTTCACGTCTGCCTCGCTAGTCACCGACAAGGCAGGTCCGCCAGCCGGAGTCACCGTGCTGAAATCCAACAGCACTTGGGCGCCTGCTACATTCTTTACCTGGTCATCAACCTTGACCTCGACGTTAACAACGTCGCCTGGATTGGCGGTGTACTCACCAACGCTTACCGTCTGTGCGAACACAGGCACCGCCAGCAGCAACCCTAGCGCAACCAAACCCAGAATCCGTTTCACTTTAGCGTCACTCCCCTTTTCTTTGGTTTCTAGCAGCATCCGCCAGCCCATGGCCGATGCTTGCTATGCACCTCAGCTAAGCATACTGGTCTTGCACAAACCTCACAACTCTCCGTAAGTCGTGCAGACCTGTTGCCTTAGGATATGATTTGGCACTCTTCGCAGAAGTCCTTCCGCTTCTGCGCATCTTTCAACCGCTTTCTCTCTGGCCAACCACCTCCTTTCTGTGGGTCTTCCCTTTGAGCCTGCCCTCCTACTCAGCCGGTCTGGCCAGGGCAGCAGAAGAATTTCCCTATTAGAGTGCCTTATGAGAAATTCCAAAGCGCATAGGATTGAATCTACTGACGGTTATTAAAGCAATCAACATAGAGGCAGGGAACACCAAGCATTCCCTTCCAAAGAGGAGGAATACAACGCGCTGCACGAAATTCCTTCCACCGCGCACGCATTCGGAGACAAGATTTTGCAACTCTCTGCAAACGCACGAGAGCATGATCGAACCTCGTCGAGTCAAGCGCCCACCAAACCAAACCGGAAAAGCAAAAGCATCTAATGCCTCTGGCCTGCGATCTGCCGGCCCCTCTATTCAACGGGACGCCGCCTGACGAACGCCAAGCTCTCGCCCCAGTCACATTCTCTATATACGCCCTTCTGCCCAGGAAGTCAAGAGCTTACTGGCATTCTTCGAGTATTCACTTCCAAATAACCCTTCAACGCCCTCCAGCGCAACCCTGCCAACCAAAAACAGCGGACGGTCTGTCAATTCCACAGCCACCCTCTGCCCACCCTCCAACTGTATCTGCCTTCCCAAAGCATCGTATGCGTCCAGTTTGCCTTTTGGAACCAGAACCACCCTTGTGCGTACCCCGCTCGACCACAGCACCGTTATCTGCTTTCCATCCCGATCAAACACCACGCCGTGCAAACCCTTCGGCAGCTCCATACGCCGCCTGAATGTGGCGCCGCCAACCACAGAAAGCAGGTGCACCGCCGCATTGTAAGCCGCCTTCGGTTCCCAGTTCCCCCACCGAACCAAGCCGAAACCCGACTCCACCGCGTCTTCTCCGCTCCAGGCAAAACAGTGCCATACGATTAGCGGAACACCCTCGCTTAAACACACAAGCACCGAGCGAACCAGATACCACGCCTGCAGATCCTCGCTAACCCCGCTCCAGTTACTGCTGTAGCCCCAACCGGCCACCCAAACAAACGGCTTGCTTCCCCTGGCAAACCTGTCCACAAGCTCCCTAATCCGAGATAAATCGCTCAAAACGCTTTCAGGCGACTCCGAGCGCATCGGCTGAACGGCCACTGCATCCACACTGCCCAACAGCCCCCTCGCAAAAGCTTCGCGCAGATACTCCAAATCCACCCCAGAAAGCGCACCGGATGAAACCAAAGCCCCTCGGTCCACCTCTTTTATGCGGCGAGAAGCTTCCTGCAACAAAAGCGCATACTCGGAGGGCTTAAGCGGACCAAACTCCCCTCCAACGTTAGGACGGTCCCAAACCTCCCACAGGCGCCATTTGCCCCTCAACTGGCGCACCGCCGCGGCGCAAAACTCCCCAAACGCCGTTCGGGCTTCCTCGCCGGCAACCGAACCGCCTCCGTACAGAGAATTGGAGCCGCCAAGCACCAACACAACCTTCAGACGCCTGCGGTCCAGCTCTCGCACCAAAGCGGCGTATTTTTCAAACCGATAAACGCCCTTCTCGCTTTCCACATCTTTCCACAAAACGCGCAAACGCACCCAGCGAAAGCCGGCCTTGGCAACCCTATCCGCCAAATCCGAGCTGTTTTCCAAAACCGGAATGTCCACGCCAAATGCATCCGCCAACCTAAGCGCAGGAAGTTCGCCATCAGAGCGCCGGGCGCCACAAACACAGCTCAGCACCCATACAAAAAGAACGGCTAATGCCCTCAGATGGCGAACGCCGCTTGACATACTTCCTCTCCCAGTGATAGAATTTCGGTTGCCGGCGGAGCGATGTCCGAGCTGGCTGAAGGAGCACGCCTGGAGAGCGTGTATGGGGGCAACCCCATCGTGGGTTCGAATCCCACTCGCTCCGCCATTTTTCTTTTCCCTACCCTCATTTCGACCTCTGCTCGCTCCCTGATAAGGTATTCTCCAATGGAAACTTCGCACCTTGCAAAACCGCGGAACAAATACAGCCAAACAACCACCTAAATTCCGCAAAACCACTGGAAAACGAAACCCCATGGCGCCGGGATCCAAAAGCTTTTGTCCGAGGAGTATAAAAGAAGCAAAAATAAAACAGCCCGGCTGGGGTGCAGCCGGGCCCGAGAGGGAAGGTCTGTGCACCAGGTCATGGCAGGGAAGAGGATGAAGTATTGCTCAAGCCTACCCCGCTCGCTGGCACCACTTACTATGACGCAGAAGTTCGCAAAAAGTTACGCATTTTCAGCGTCAAATTTCGAAGCAATTTTGTGTGACTTCTCGCCCAACCCAGGAGTCAACTTTACTGGAAGGTGAAACAAGCAGAGCCATGAATTCTCTAAGTGAGCGGGTTTTTCACCGCAAAACCAAAAGTCCGGAGGAAATTCAAATCAAAACAGGCTTATCAAACTTCATCATAACCCAACTTGCGCTCTTGGCGGCTTTATGGGCAGGATGTTTCCCCTTAAGGAAAGCCTTTGCGGCCCCGGAACCCGACCGCCAGGTACCTTTCAAAGTCAGCAGTGTTAGACTGGCCGGCTTCCTCCAGCCGAGAATCATTGCCAACGCCAGATCCCGCCTCCTGGCCATGGATGAAGGCGCTCTGCTGGCCGGCTTCGAACACCGCCCTGGCACTCAGGCCTGGATAGGGGAACACGTTGGCAAATGGCTGCACGCTGCATCCATCACGTGGGCCTACACTGGCGATCCATCCCTGCGCGCCAAGATGGACCGCGTGGTAAACCGCCTCCTAAGAACCCAAAAACCCGACGGCTACCTGGGAACATACCTGGATAAAGACCGCTGGACGAGCTGGGACGTGTGGGTTCACAAATATGTTCTGCTGGGACTGCTGAGCTATTACGAGCGCACAGGAGAACCGCGCGCACTGGATGCCGCGCGTAAAATCGGCGACCTGCTGACCAACACCTTCGGACCGGGGAAGCGCGATATCATCGCCTCTGGCGAGCATGTTGGAATGGCAGCCACCAGCGTGCTCGAACCAATAGTTCTGCTTTACCGAGCCACAGGAGATTCACGCTACTTGGAGTTCGCCAACTATATAGTGTCCAGTTGGGACCAGCCGAACGGGCCCAAAATCATCCAAAGCCTGCTATCCACGCACTCTGTGGCCCAAACGGCCAACGCCAAAGCCTACGAACTGATGTCCAATCTGGTGGGCCTGTGCGAGCTTGTCCGCACAACCGGCAACCGCAGTTTGCTCAAGCCGGTCCTCATCGCCTGGGATGACATAGTGCGCCGGCGCATGTACATAACCGGTGGAACCAGCCTCAACGAGTACTTCCAAAAAGACTACTACCTCCCAAACGAGGGCAACGTTTCCGAAACATGCGCCACCGTGACCTGGCTCCAGCTCAACCTACAGCTTTTGTACCTCACCGGAGAGCCGATCTTCGCAGACGTGGCCGAGAAAATCATCTACAATCACCTGCTTGCGGCCCAACACCCGTATTCCGCCACATTCTGCTACTTCACCCCGCTTTCCGGCTACAAACGGTACACATCCGAAATGAACTGCTGTGTCTCAAGCGGACCAAGAGGCATAGCGCTGATACCCACCTTCGCCTACACTCTCACATCTAAAAGCATCTGTGTGAACCTCTACAACACAGGTATAGCGTCTCTGCCGCTCTCGCCAAAAGTCACGGTTGTTATACATCAGCGCACCCTGTACCCACTTGACGGCGGGGTGGAATTGAACATCGACCCGTCTCACCCGGTCCGCTTCGCCCTGTCACTGCGCATTCCGTCGTGGTGCCCGAAAGCTGTGGCTTCTGTTAACAAGGGGAAACCAATTGCCGGCAAGCCCGGGACCTACCTAAGCATATATCGACAGTGGCGCCAAGGAGACCGCGTTACGCTGAGGATGGAGATGCCGGCCGTCCTAATTAAAGGAACGCACACAAACCAAGGCCTCTTCGCCATCCGCCGGGGCCCGCTGGTGCTGTGCGCCGACGAAGCACTTAACCCGAAACTGCGCCCCATCACCATGGCCGGCCTGAACGCCAACGCCGCATCCGAACTTAAACCCGCCAGGAGAACCGGTACAGGCGCCATACGCGAACGGGTCTTCGCCGCGCCTGGCTTCATGTTGGAAAGGCAAAACGGTGGAGCCGTAAAACCGATCCCCAGAACGGTCTTCCTTATCCCCTTTGCCGAAGCAGGCGCAACCGGCGGAAGATACTCTGTATGGCTGCGCGCCCCGTCGTAGCCCGGTGTTGCTCCACCCTTCACCTTCACTAGCCGCCAATTTCTTGCTTCCAAAACCGCCCTAAAATTCATCCCCGGTCTGCACACTGCGGAGCGGGGAAGCCTGTTTCCCCTCGCCCGCGTGAAGCGCAGGAGAAAGGCCGGAGATAAGGGAAACATGCAACCCTCCCAAGGCGCCTGCTTTGGCACTAAAATCGTTGTGAATACAGTGTTATAATAGTAATGCCAAAGTTAAATTTGCGTTGGGCACCAGTTAAAAAATTTCCCCCAGCGCGGTTTTGGAGCTGAGCAAGATGGCAAAAGATATTGTTGTGCGCGTTGCAGGAGAAGGCGGCGAAGGCGTTATAAGCACCGGCGAGCTTCTCACCAAAGCACTGGCGCGCTCTTCCCTTCGAATTTTCGCTTTTCAAACCTATCCGGCCGAAATCAAGGGCGGACCCGCAATGTTTCAGGTCCGCGCCGCCCCCCACGAACTGTTCTCGCACGGAGAGCAGGCGGACGTTCTGGTGGCTTTCAACGCGGAAGCTTGGGAACTTCACCACACCATCTTAAAACCCGACGGCGTGGTTCTGTACGACCCCGCCGAAATGCCCTCCATAGACGGCCGCGTTGCAAGCTATGCCGTCCCCCTCTCCGAAATATCTGCAAAGCAGATTGGTGTTAAGCTAACAAAAAATGTAGTGGCCCTGGGAGCGATCGGGAAGCTGGTTGGCCTTCCACTGGAGCCCTTGGTAAGCGTAATTCAGGACAAATGGGGCCGCAAAGGCGAAGGTGTCGTTGCTAAAAACCTGGAGGCCCTGCGTGCGGGTTACAACTACATAGCCGAACACGTTCCCGCACCCATCTATTCCATCCCCGAAAGCAAAGAGGGCCGATGGCTTGTTCTAAAAGGCAACCAGGCCATCGCAATCGGTGCCACTGCGGCGGGCTGCAGATACTACGCCGGCTACCCCATAACCCCGGCATCCGACATCCTTGAGTGGATGGCCGCAAACCTCCCCCGCTTCGACGGGATAGTTTTGCAAACCGAGGATGAAATCGCGGCTTTGGCCTCCTGCATCGGAGCATCTTTCGCCGGCAAGAAAGCAATGACCGCCACATCTGGACCAGGCATCTCGCTAATGGTAGAGCTCATAGGCCTCGCCTCAATGGCCGAAATTCCGGTGGTGATAGTTGACGCCCAGCGCGGCGGCCCAAGCACCGGAATGCCCACCAAAACAGAGCAGGGAGACCTGGGCTTGGCGGTTTTCGGCAGCCACGGCGACGCACCAAGAATCGTCTTGGCACCCGCCAACGTTGAGGACTGCCTGTTCACCACCATCCAAGCCTTCAACCTGGCCGAAAAGTACCAGCTCCCAGTGATAATCCTCACGGATCAGTACCTCGCTCAGCGCACCGAAAGCATCCCGTATCCGGATTTAGACTCTGTGGAGATTGTCAACCGCAAAACGCCAACCCCGGAGGATATTCTTGACGGCTACAAACGGTACAAAATCACCGAGGACGGCGTGTCGCCAATGGCACTTCCCGGAATGCCGGATGCCCTTTACGTTGCAGACGGCCTCGAGCACGATGAATGGGGACACCCAAACCTCACTCCCGCCAACCACCGCAGAATGAGCCAAAAGCGCTTCCGCAAGCTTGAATTCGCTTCTCGAGAGAGCGGTTTCGTGCGGATTTACGGCTCTCCCGAAGCATCCATAGGAGTTGTCGGGTGGGGGTCCACCTTCGGCCCCATCCGAGAAGCTGTTGAAGAAGCCAACAAGCGTGGTGTTCGCGTGGCCGCCCTGCACACCAACATGGTGTACCCATTGCCCGAAAAAGAGCTTTCGGAATTCCTCGCGCCCCTCAAATCGGTGATTGTTCCCGAGCTCAACTACACCGGCCAGTTTGCCGTCCTGCTGAAATCAAGATTCTGCAAAGATTTCCACCAACTGAACAAAGTTGAGGGCCTCCCATTTTCTTCCGTGGAGATCCTCGAGAAAATATTGGAGGTTGCAAATGCCTAAAACCGCAGCAGAGTACCGCGGCGAGGTGAAGCCAATATGGTGCCCTGGGTGCGGCGACTTCGCCGTTTTGGCCGCCTTACAAAGATCACTCGCCGCCCAAGAATTAGACCCCAGCAAGCTTGTCATCTGCTCTGGCATAGGCTGTTCTGGGCGTACGCCGGCTTTTGTTAAATGCTACGGCTTCCACGGCGTGCACGGCAGGGTTTTGCCCACCGCCATGGGCGTGAAACTGGCCAACCCAGAACTTACCGTCATCGCTGTCGGTGGCGATGGAGACGGTTTGGCAATCGGTGGAGGGCACTTCCCACATGCATGCCGCCGCAATGTGGACATAACCTACCTCATGCTCGATAACAACATCTACGGCCTCACCAAAGGCCAGTTCTCACCAACGTCCCTACTCTCAGAAACCACTTCATCCACACCTTACGGAAATATAGAGGCGGAGCTGGACCCCATCCTGCTTGCCATTACATACAACGCCACTTTCGTTGCCAGGGCTTTCTCGGGCGTTCCGGCACAAATGACCTCACTTATCACACAGGCTATGCAGCACAAAGGATTCTCTTTCATCCAGGTCATAAGCCCCTGCCTAACCTTCGCCTACCCATACGATTACTACTCCCCCAAAACCAAAATGATTCCGGAAGACCACGACCCAACAGATCGCATGAAAGCCCTGCAACTGGCAATGGACCGCGAAGCTCTTTACATCGGCCTTTTCTACCACAACCCCGATGCCCCTGACTTCTCCGCAAAGCTCGATGCCTTGAAAGAAAAGGCTTCTCAGCGCGGGAAAGGAGATATACAAAGCATTCTCGCCAGATTTGAGTAAAACCAAACCGAAAACCCCCTCAAGCCGACCCCAAAACACGCAAACGTCTTGAGATGCAGGCTTCATGCCAGCCTTCTAGGCGCTTGCCCTTCAGCAACAGCACCTTGAAGTTTTTCCTTCTGCAGCCAAGCGCCTTGACGAAGCCCCCTAGTAAGGGTATACTGCTCTCTAGAAGTAGTACGCCTGAACACCGCCCGGCGCGAAGCAGAGGGGGTGTCCGGGCAGAAGCAGGAGAAGCGTCTTCGCACCGCGAAGACTGCTGTGCGGACGTTAGTCAGCCAGGATCTGTCTGCCAATCTTTGTGTTTGTCGACCTTCCGCAAGGAGGTCTTGGTTTGTAGTGCTTCGGCAGATCCGTGCGGATCGGGCCGAATACGGTCGGTTGTACGGAGGCAGTGCTTAAAGGGTAGCGGCCTCCCGAAGTTGAGTGTTGTCTGCCCGAAACCCGGGCAAAGATTGTCCTGTCATCGGCAGAGGAAACCTCCAGCGCCTGTTTAAAAAGCTTGAGGTTGCTTCTGCCCTGGGTTTATCAAAGCCAATTTTTCACAAACCAGCAAGCGGCCCGGTATCCTCGGGCGCTTCTGGAACCACACACGAAGCGAGGGATGGAGGTCCTATGAGCACCAGTTGCATCAGACCCATAAAAATGGGTCTTATCATTGCGCTCCTGGTACTGCTCGCAGGAAGCATTGCCGATGCGGCAATCTACAAAGCCGTCTACTACGACGATGACTACGCCACCAGTTGGATTAGCCGCGACAATGCAAAGCGGGTCCGAGACGCCGCCGTCGCGGCAGGGTACACCGTGGTCAACGCCCAGCAACTGAAAGCCTGGATGGATGCCAGAATAGCAGACCGCGCCACGAGCGTGGTCATTTTTGCTGTTGACGTGGCACCAAACACAGTTGCTGAAAACAAACCGAACGGTGACCCTGATCCGGCCAACGCTACCATCAACAAGTACCTAAACGCCGGCGGCAAATTGGTTTACATTGCCGACTGGCCCTTCTACTATCAAGGCCTCCCCGGCGGTCAGCGCCGAGAATGGGGTGAAGGCAAAGCCCGCGATATGGCCGGGTTCTACGTTGGAAGATGGGCTGGATACAACGACGCCAACGCAAACGTAACCATAACCCCGGCCGGAGCCGCCTGGGGCCTTACGAAACCGTGGGTAAGCGTACGCGCCACGGTCCCAACCGAAGTGGATGAAATCCTCGCCTCGGTGCAGACAAGCGCGGGGCTCGGTGCCGCCGGTTGGGTTAAAAAGTACGTTTTCGGCCGCCCAGGAGCCGGCTTTGTCCGCATCTACGACCGACCGTTGGACAGCCCGGCCGTCCTAACCGATGAGGACATCGCCCAGATCATCCGCGTTGCCAACTACTTCCCCATGGGTGAGGTCGCGCTTCCCAGCATCACCATAACCGTAACCGACCGCACCGGCGCTCCAGTATCGGGCCTCCCTGTTAAAGTTGCAAGCGCTGACCAGTCCAAAGTCTTCACAACAGATGCAGAAGGCAAGTTCTCCTTCCTGGCTCAGCCCGGAAACTACACCGTCTCCAGCGGCGATGTGGAAGGTTTCGAGCCGTTCTCGGCAACCATCACTGTGGGAGCGGCTCCAGAGCAAGCGTTCAACTTCGTCACCGACAGACTGCCGGTAATCGATCTCTCCACGGCGGCCGGCGTGGTCTGGAAGTACAAAGTGCTCGGCCAGAACTATCCTTCGGATCTGACCCCAGCCCAGCCGGGCTACAACGACGCCGAATGGCCAACGGTTAACGTCCCGGCAGACGTGACCGCTGTCAAAGACGATTACTGGTTCTGGTACCGCGCAAAATTCAACATCCCGCCCGACTTCCCAGTCGATAGATATGCGATTCTGTACAACTTCAACGTCGACGACAGCGATTACACGTACATCAACGGCGTGCTCGTCGGCAACAGAGACTGGGATGCTGGCGGAATACGGCGCTACGTGATTCCACCCGGCGTGCTGAAGCCCGGTGAGAACACCTTTGCCATGCTGGCCTTTGACGGCACCGGCGGTGCGGGTATGACCTCAAGGGCGCCTAAGATCGCCGCTGGCTTCACCCTGGCTGGAGCTTTGTACGGCAGAGTTGTTCCCGGCGTTGAAGGAGGCATGGGCACCGCCAAGGGTTACGTGGTTACCGCCACATCCAACACCGACCCAACGGTTAAATTCACCGCGCAGGCCACGGGCAACAGCGGCCTTTACAGCATTCCGTTCCTCCCGCCCGGCACCTACACGGTAACCATCACCACCGTGGGAATCCCGCAGAACTCCGGTTACGGCTTCGTCTCCGGCGCAATGCTCCCCGAGCCGGCAACTCAAACGGTTACCATTGCGGCAGGAACGGCAGTGAAAGCCGCCGATGCAGCCATCCCGCCAGCGGTCCAACTCGCCACACGGTTCTTGCCCGAGGGGACAGGATGGCGCGCCATAGCCGTTGGGCCTTCTCAGCCAACCGACCTGACACCGGCCAACCCCGCGTACGACGACAGCGGCTGGATACCGGTGGTGCAGGGCGGAAACCTGAAGCCGTTCGATCCTCAGTTCAAAGACAATATCTGGTTCTGGGAGAGGCTGAAGTTCCAGCTTCCCGCCAACTTCCCCAAGACCTGGGCTCTGCTCTCCAACTGGAACTTCGATGATGATGACATCACCTTCTTCAACGGGCATCACATCGGTTCCACAGTGGATACCACCGATACCAGACACTACGTAATTCCGCCGGATTGGCTCAACCCAGGTGGGGAAAACGTCATCGCCATCCTCGGCCGCCAGGGTGGAGGCGATTTGGGCATCACAAGCCGCTCGAGAGAGATCCGCCTCTATCCGCTTGGTCCCAACTTCGTGCCGCCTTCGGTTCAGTTCTTCCTGGAGGCGCCTGCCACCAAGCTGGACGATGACTTCGAGGCTCCGGAGCTGAACCTGGGCAAGTGGTACGTTGCCGACGTGGGCAACCCAGCCAAACTGGGCACCCATCGGATCGAGAACGGCAAGCTTATCGTCACCGCCCAGTGCGGCGATGTTTGGGGCACAAGCGACCAGTTCCGATACGTTTACCAGAAAGTCAGCGGTGACTTCGAAGTGTATGCCCAGTACTACGGCATCACCGACGCCGCCGAGTGGTCCAAAGCCGGCTTGATGATCCGCCCGAGCACCGATCCAAGCGATGCATACGCATTCCTCGCCCTCACGCCTCGCCAGCACAAGATTCGGCCGCAATGGCGCCCGACCAAAGGCGCTTCTGCAACCGACGGCGGCAGAGGCATATGGTTCACAACGCCGCAGTGGGTGAAGATAGTGCGCCGCGGCACCAAGATCGAATTCTACCGCAGCGATGACGGCGGCCAGACCGGCACCCGCGTTAACTACGTGGACGGCCAGAGCAACCTGCTCTACGCAATCGATCTGCCCGGCTTGGCGAATAAAGATGTGTTGGTGGGCTTCGCCGTCACATCCAACACCACAGCCAAGAGGGTTGAGGCCACCTTCGACAACTTCACGGTCAGACTGCTCGAACAGCCGGTTCCACCCGAGGCCGCGTTCAACGGGATCAATGCCGCCGGTGCCCCCGGTGAGGTTGTAACCGTGGGCTACTCCGCGAACGAAATCGTCCGGGGCATCACCAGGGCGATGTTTACCATCCAGCTCGCAACAACCACGCCTCCGGGCGGGGCTCCGCTTACACCCGCCGGCGAGATACAGCCCGGTCCAATCGTCAAAGAACCCGACGCCCAAATCTCCCTGGCCGCGGACAAAGTGGTTGTGGATGCGAAGCTCGGTGCACCGATGGCCGGACCCGGCGTAGTGTTCACAGTCCCGTTGAAGATCCCGACCTCGGCTCAGCCCGGCACTATGTACCACGTGGAGCTGACCGATGTGACAATGCTCGATGCCTCCGGCAACGTGGTGCCTCTCAAGGTGTACCCTGCCACCATCTTGGTGACGCCTAAGACAGTCAGCGATATGGCCCTAAGCGTGAAGCCGACCTTCTCCACCCCGGGCGGTATCGCTTACGTGCAGATATTCGCCAACGACAAGGTGGCTGGGATCATGGGTGCCAATCTCAAGCTGGCCTTCTGGCGCGCAGATCCTCCCACTGCTCCAATTCCATCGCTTAAGTCCGAGCAGGAAGTCCAAGTCGGCCCGATTGCACCTCCAGACACCTTGGTGGGTGCCCGTGCCGCCGGCAGTGGTGAAGTGAACATCGCCATAGCCACGTTCACCGAGATACGCGGCCCAGGCCTCTTGCTCACAGTGCCGCTTGTCGTTCCGAAGGCCGCCGCAACCAAGACCGTGTACAAGCTGGAGCTTGAAGGCACCGTGGTCATCAACAACGTTGATGTCCCAATCAAGACGGTGCCCGGCACGCTGACCATCAGACTGCGCGAGCGCGGCGACGTTAACGGCGATGGCTTCATCACGCCCGCAGACTGCATACTCGCCCTGCGCATCATCGTTGGCCTCGATCCGGCTACTCCGGAAGCAATGGAGGCCGCGGACCTGGACGGAGACGGTAAGATCACCGTCCGCGAGGTAACGAGAATGCTCAGGGCCGCTGTCGGTCTGATATCCCTGCACGACCAGGGTGCCGGCGGATCCTCCTAACCGATGAGTTTTTGGGATGCCGGAAGCACCACCGGCATCCCAAACAATTTAAACTAAAACGGCAGGTTGCAGTTTCAGCACCTGCCGTTTCAGTTTTCAATCAGGGGGAAAAGGCTTGTCTATTTTTCTGGCCGAGCCACTCCCAAAACGCGCTCCAAAGCGGCCTCAACCATCTTCAGGCCCCTGTCTCCTGCTTGGTAGTGGCGCAGGTGACCCTCCCCATCGAAGATGTAGAACGAAGGCACGTACTTGTTCTCGAACGCATCTGTGATTTTGTGCTGGTTATCCACCGCAATGGGATGCTTCAGACCGTACTCCTCCACCGCCTCTGAAACCAGCTCCACATCCGTATCCGCCACACTGCGGGGCATGTGCACCCCCACAATCTTAAGCCCCATCGGAGAATACTTCTCGCGCCACTCGTTAACCGTTGGCATCACTTCCGAGCAACTGCCGCAGCTTACGGCCCAAAAGTGCACCAAAGCCGCACCGCCCAGAAGCTGTTCCCGATTCACCGGGCCACCGTTCAGCCACTCGGTAGCGCCTTCCAACGATGGAAGCTCAGCACCAATTCTCATCGCCTCTGCACCTAAACTTCCAGCGTTTTCTGGCCCGGCTTCCACTCTGCGGGGCACAGGCCGCCGCTCTGCAGGGCATCCAGCACGCGGAGGGTCTCATCAACACTGCGGCCAACGTTCAAATTGTGAATAACCGCGTACTGCAGAACCCCCTCCGGATCGATGATGAACAATCCGCGCAGGGCAATACCCTGCTCCTCTATGAGAACCCCATAGTCGCGCGAAACTTTCTTGGTGATGTCGCTCCCAAGCGGGAACTTAATGCCGGCAATTCCGTTCTTCTCTCTCGGCGTCTCGATCCAAGCTCTGTGGGAGTAAACGCTATCTACGCTTACACCCAACACTTCGCAACCGCGCTGCTGGAACTCCTCGTACCGGTCGCTCAAAGCCGTTATCTCGGTCGGACACACGAAAGTGAAATCAAGCGGGTAGAAAAAGAGCACCAGCCATTTACCCGCATAGTCGGAAAGGCATACATCCTCCTTCAGCGTCTTCAAATTCTTAGTGCTAGGCATGCGGAAATCCGGCGCCTTCTCTCCAACTTTGGCCATACGTCCCTCCTTAATCTATGCTTTTGCCCCACCGAAGGCAAGCTTTATGCGCCGCTCGCCCTCCGAATGGGCATACTATCCACGTCCAATGGTATTGTAAAAGGATTTGCCAACCGGAAACAAACTTCTGCCAAAAGCCCTCCAATCAAACGTGACATAACAGCAGGAGTTGCGTCATTAAGGAGGAAGGTAAATTTTGAGGAAGCCTATCGGCTTGAATACCGAGAAAGGCCAAGAGGTTCTCCACCATGTCTGTCGGCGAGGGTCTCGTTGAAGAGATACCGGAAGAAATTGTTGCCGAAATCCAGAACAGGCTGGATGCCGGCGAACGCACATATCTTGCTCTTTCCACAGACATCAACCGCGACGGCACCTTTGGTGAAAGCTGGCTTGTTGCAACGGACAAGCGCCTTCTCATAGTCAACCCAAGCACCCAGCCTTCCCAAGATGGAAGCCAGGTTCAGCCGCCTGTGGTTGAGGTTCCGCTTACGCAGGTTAAGCAAGTTGAAGCCCACGAATTCTTCGGGACCGGACTGCTTGAAATATCCACGGAGCAGGGCGAAAGCGAAGAGATAATGTTCTCTCGCTCGCTAACCGAAAAGTTTGCAGAAGCCGTCTCCGTGGTTGAAGACCTGGTTAAACAGGCAAAACCCGAGGCTTTAAAGCCCTCGGAGGAAGAGGAAAAGCCCAAGCTCAAACCTCCCAAGAAGCCACGCTGCTCTCGGTGCGGGCGCGTTCTGCCCCCAGGCTCGGAGCACTGCCCCGCATGCCTCAAAAAGGGCAAACTGCTGGTTAGGGTTCTTCAGTACGCAAGGCCTTACTGGCATTTCTCTTTGCTTTCCTTCTTCTTAACTCTAACACTCACGGCGCTTGGCCTCGCCCCGCCGGCCCTTATGAAAGTGCTGATGGACCGCTCGCTCTCACCCCCGCCGGGGCTCCATTTAACCATGGCTCAGCGCTTCGATACCCTGCGAATGGTTGTAATCGCCATAGGATGCGTGTACATAATCAGGGCGGTGCTGTCGGCCGCTCAAAGCCGGTTGATGGGGTGGCTCGGCGAAAGAATCATGTTCGATGTCCGCACCCAGGTATACGAACACCTGCAAAGGCTTTCTTTAAGCTTCTACGACAGCCGGCACCTGGGCAGTATAATGTCGCGCGTCACAAACGACACATCTGTGCTGAACGGATTTATAGTCTCCGGCCTGCAGAACCTCATAATAAACGCCATGACGCTTGTTGGCATCGGCGTAATCCTTGTGTCGATGAACCCCAAGCTGGCGGTTCTGGTAATGGCCCCCGCACCTTTGCTGGCAATAGGAACCCGAGTTTTCGCCAAACGCATACACGTGGTTTACCGCCGCTACTGGAGGCAGGTATCCAGCCTCAACGCCGCACTAGCCTCGTCGATAGCCGGGGTCCGCGTGGTTAAAGGGTTTGCCCAAGAACACCGCGAAAACCGCCGCTTCCGCAGTAGAAGCTACGACCTTTTGCGCGTAAACATGCGCTCCGTTGCCGAGCGCACTTGGTACTACCCAACCATGGGCCTTCTCAGCTCCATTGGCTCTCTGCTTATTTGGGCTGTTGGCGGACCGCAGGTGCTGCGCGGCCAGCTTACACTGGGATCTTTCACCGCCTTCACTGGGTACATGTGGCAGTTCTATGCCCCCATCGGAGTCCTAACCGAAATCCACAACGTCGTTCAGCAGGTGGCAACAGCCGCAGAGCGCGTCTTCGAAGTGCTGGATACCGAACCGGAAGTTGCCGATTCACCAAACGCTGTGGCGATCCCCAGAATCAAAGGCCGCGTGGAGTTCCGAAACGTAAGCTTCCGGTACGAAACCCAAGAACCAGGAGACTACGTGCTTAAAAACATAAACTTCACCGCCGAGCCCGGGGAAATCATAGGCCTTGTGGGGCACAGCGGCTCGGGAAAAACCACCCTGGTAAACCTTCTGCTCCGCTTCTACGACCCTACAGAGGGCTCTATATTGATAGATGGTTACGACCTGCGGGACGTGAAGCTTCAATCGCTCAGAGAGCAAATCGGAATAGTTCTGCAGGAGCCGTTCCTGTTTTCTGGCACTATAGCCGAAAACATCGCCTACGGCCGCCCGGATGCCACCCGTGAAGAGATAATCCAGGCCGCAAAAGCAGCCAACGCGCACAATTTCATCTTACGCTCACCAGATGCATACGATTCAGAGGTCGGCGAGCGCGGCGTTAGGCTCTCCGGCGGAGAAAAACAGCGCATTTCCTTAGCCCGCGCCATCTTGAACAACCCGCGCATCCTCGTCCTGGACGAAGCCACCTCCGCGGTTGATACCGAAACCGAAAAATTAATCCAAGAAGCCCTGGACCGCGTAATGCAGGGCCGAACTGTATTCGTCATCGCACACCGTCTCTCAACCCTGAAAAACGCACACAAGCTTCTGGTGCTGGACAAAGGCCAAATCGCCGAAATGGGCACCCACGAAGAGCTCCTTGCCAAACCAGATGGCATCTATAGAAAGCTCGTAAAGATTCAAACCGACCTGGCCCAAACGGTGGTGATTCCAGAATGATGGAACTGCGCTTCTTAGACCCGCACAAAATACGCCTCACAAAAGCTGGCGGCGGTTGGCTTCTTCTCGACCTCCAGGACGGAAGCGAACCCGTAAAAGTAAAGCCCGCCCGCAACTTCCCCCTCACAGATCCAGAACACTACATCTCTCTTTTGACCGAGGACGAAAATGAAATCGGCGTAATCTACGACACGAAAGAGCTAGAACCCCGCTCCAGAAAGGTATTGAGGAGCACCTTGGATAGAATATACTTCCTTCCAGTGATACAAAAGGTGAACAACATAACCGAAGAGTTTGGGGTTCTGCGCTGGGATGTCGAAACATCCAAAGGCCACCGCGTTTTCGAGGTCCGCGGCAGGCACGACATTCGGTTGGTAACTCAATTCCACCTTGTAATACGGGATATAGACGGCAACCGCTACCACATCCCGGATCTTCGCAAGATGGATCGAACAAGCAGGCATTTAGTGGAGGTGATACTATAAAGCCCGAAAAATTCCTAATATGCGGAACCGCGGCGGCCGAAGGTTGGCCGGCGCTGTTCTGCCGTTGCCCGGTATGTATAGAAGCAAGGAAGCGCGGCGGCAAAAACCTCCGCACCCGCGCGGCGTATGCACTTGGGGATTCCATCCGCATCGACTTCGGACCCGACACACTGGCTCACAGCTTCATGTACAAACTTCCCTTAGAAAACCTAAAGCACCTGCTTATAACGCATTCTCACCAGGACCACTGGCTCCCCAGCGAACTGTATTACCGCCGCCCAGGCTTCTCTCACGTCCCAGAGGATGCCATCCTACACATCTACGGCAACGAGCGCGTTATAAAAAGCCTTGAAGAAGCACTGCACGGCAATCTCGACCAATACCGAATCCAACTGCACCTCGTCCACCCATTTCAACCCGTGGACCTGGAAAACGGCATCCGGGTTACACCAATCCAAGCTTCCCACGCCCCTCAAGAAACGGCCCTGAATTTTGTCATTTCCGTAAACGGCACCACTTTGCTCCAAGGCAACGACACCGGCTGGTATTCGGAAGAAACTTGGGAGTTCCTGGAATCGCTGAAGCTGAATGTGGTCTTGCTGGACTGCACAAACGGAAAAATCGACTCCAACACCGGGCACATGGGATGCTCGTGGGTGGTGCGCGCCCGCGACCGCCTCGGCGAGGCCGGCGCACTTTCGGAGAACCACAGGTTTATTGCCACGCACTTCTCGCACAACGGAGGCTGGCTCCACGAAGAGCTTGAGGAATACCTGGTCCCCCGCGGCATAGAAGTGGCCTACGACGGAATGAGCGTGGAATTATAAAACAAACGAGGTGCTCTTATTTGATAGCGCGAGCACCAAAAATCAAGGCGCTGGCGCAAAGCTCCTCTTCAGAAAGCTCCCTGAACTGAGGAGCTAACCTTGCTCTTCGCACGAACTCCACTGACGCTTGATCTATTCGCGCATCCCAATAAACCGCTTTTAATCCTGCTGCAAGAAGCAGTTCCTTATATTGGTGTGGACGCAACCTGTTTTGGTAAAGCCAACAATTGTTTATCCAACGGAACTGCCACTCTGGATAACGCAAAAAATTCAAAAGCGGCACTGAAGAATCCGAATGAGAATAGTGATCGGACAAATCCACTATGTGAACGGTAACCCCATTTGTTGATAAAAGCCTTCGAATTTCGTTAAATAGCATATAGAGAATCCGAGGAGAAACGTGTTCTAAAACATCGTTGGTAAAGACCACATCTACCGAACCAGATTCGAGAGAGGTTTTGGCGGCATCTGCTGGAGCATGATATTGAATATTGCACAACTCAAGTACCTGCTCCAGTCCACCTCCAAGAGCCGACTTTAAAGCTTCAAGCCTCTCAGGATATATCTCTTCCCAACCTTTTTCAAACAGGAAATCAACGGCAGACTGCAAAGTCCTAAGCGAAATATCTTCGCTCAGTAAACGATCTATATCATATGCATGGCACGAACTAGAACCACACAGCCAGAAGAAAACCGGTATTAATGGCACCCACCCGGTTCCAATTTCCATTGTGGTTTTTCCGTCTAACGGACAGCCACATTTTCGGCACACCATGGCCAAAGTCCGGCCGTAAGACAGCGTCCGATCCACTGGCCAATCGCAACTCAGCGCTCCGAACCTCTTCTGAAGAAAAACACGAATCCGGCTTTGAAAGGGAAATCTGGACAAAACTGAAAAAGCCAAAGCTTTGACCCGCCAATCCATCTTGGATAACTCACCGCCATGCGCCAGACCAAAACAACCGCCTTTCCCAAACCCTCACCAACACCGCCCTTTCGCAAAGCCGATCATATCACAACCCACGAAAGCTCTCTCAAACCGACGCGCAGGGCTCACTACTTTCCGCCCAAAGCAATGGCCTCGGCGTACACGTTTTCCATTATGCGCACGCTCTCATCCCAACTATAGCGCTCAGCAACCATCTCACGTCCGGCCTGACCCATTTGAGCGCGCAAATCAGGGCGGCGCACCAAAGTCTCTATAGCCTCCGCCAAAGCATCGAGATTCTCCGGAGGCACAATAAAGCCGGTCTTTCCATCCTCCACAACCTCCGGAAGACCGCCCACGTTGGTAACCACAACCGGCACCCCGCAAGCAGAAGCCTCCAGCACCGCCACACCGAAACTCTCCGAGCGGCTTGGGCACGCATAAACATCCAGCCGATTGAGGTAATCGGGAACCTCGTGGTGGGGAACCGGCCCCAACACCTCCGAAACATCCGAGATGCCCAAGCTTTTCACCAAGGCCTCGATTTCGGCCTTGTGGTCGCCACTGCCGACAAGAAGCAATCGCAGCCGCCGACCGATCTCCGGTTCGCTTTCAAGAAAGCGCTGTCTAACACGCGCAAAAGCTCTAACAAGCAGATCGATTCCGTAGAATGGGTGGTACTTCTTCACCGTTCCGATTGTTATTTTCGAGGCATCTTTCTTGGTTGGGTTGGGCCGGAACTTCTCGGTATCAACGCCGAAGGGTGTGATGCGTATATCTCCCAAGCCGTCGCACACACTGCGCGCCTGCTGGGCAATTGCATTGCCGGTTGCGCACAGCATATCGTACGAGCGCAGGTTCTTCTGGATAACCCGGCGCTGAAAACCGGACTGATAAGGCGCAACAAACACATCGCTTCCCCATATAGACAAAATCCGCGGGTGGAACCCGCTGAGGCGCCCAAGCACCCCATATCCCGCGGCATAGTGCACATGAAGAAGTTGGGGCTTCACACGCGCCAAAATCATTCTCAACCAAGGGGCATTGGCCCAATAACCCCAAGGAGCCGGAAACGGCAGTGAATAAAGCACAACATTCTTTGGGAGGCCGTATCTAAGGGGAGACATCGATACAAGATGAACCTCATACCCCCGCTGGGCGAAAGCCGTTACCCAACGTAACGCGTGAATCACCGAAGAACTTGCTAGATAACACAGCTTAACCAAAATACAACCCAACCCCACTAATTGCGATGGATACTGCAGCCTTTAACAACTCAAACTTACTAAGGAAACCTCTAGCACTGCTACTTCTCGGACAGTTCATCATACAGCTTCCTCAATCGACGCTCCATGATCTCCCAGGTGAACTCACGCTCATAGATACTGCGGGCCCTGGTAGCGAATTCTGAAAGCAGGGCTCTGTGTTGCTTCAAGCTCTTGAAAATATCCGCCAACGCATCCACATCGTCGTAAGGAGCAGCAAAACCAAGCCCGTTAGACACCACCCACGATGAAATTTTGGTTTCGCTGTTGATGATTACCGGACGCCCCACACTCATCGCGTCGTAAACCTTGTTTGGGCTGGCATAGATGTTATTTATCTTGTCAGGCTTGTAATAAGCAAAAACAGCATCACACTGAGCGGCCAGTTTCAAAGCATCCTGCGGAGAGATATGACCAACCCAATGAACATCGGGATGGGAGCTAAGCTTCTCAGCAGTAGCATCATCGCACCATCCTGCCGCTATCAAACGAGCTCCTTCCACCTTTTCAACAGCCGCAATAGCAACATCCAATCCGCGGGTCTCGCAAAGCGATCCAGACAAAAAAACCTTAATCTCGCCTTCAGGCAACTGCTTAGAAAGCTCCACCCCCGGGTCAACTGGCACGTTGGCAACAATAACTGCTTTATTTTGGAACGAACCAAGACGCTGCAATCGCCTCTCATCCGTAACAATTATGCGGTCCGAAAAACGCAGTGCCACATCACTCGCAGTACGCACCATGAGGTTAAACACAGGCCGGCCGGGAAGTTGCCCCCTGTCTTTCATGCTATCGAACAAATCACACACCAACCAGCGAAAAAGAACCCGACGCCAGGGAAGCACCAAAAGGGCCATCTCCTCATTGACACAATGCACGGCATCTGGGCGGAATTTGGCCAAAACCGAATAAACATGACGCAAAAACGGAGCGAGATGCAAAACCCCGCTCCAACTACGAGATGCCCTCCGTTTGAGAACATAGCTTTCGTGGGCGCATAACATGCATGGAAGAGATTGCCCAAACCCAGCGTCCCATCCTATAAACCCCACATAGTGGCCAGCTCTCACAAGCGAGGCCGAGATTTTCATCAAACGCGGATCACTGCCGTTATTTCGATGCACAAGACATATCCTCATCTGCTGAATCTTCCGAATTTTTCAACCCCTCTGAAAGAGTTTTTCCGCTACACATCTATTGTACTCTGCCAGAAACATGCCTGCCGCCAACGGTCTTGCGTACGCCTAACTTCGCGCGCAAGCTGGCACTTGTACCAACTAGCAGTGTGGTTGATCTCTTCGCAGATTTTACAAAACCGCGGTACCATACTCCGCTGATGAGTAAACCAATTGCTCCACCTACAAACAAAAAACCCGAAGAGCTGTAAACTGCTCCGCGTGCAAGGAAAACCATGAAAGCGGCAATTGGCGATAAAAGAAGCACTTGCTCGCAAACATGACGTTTCCGAAACCACCAATCTAGTAGCGCGAACAAGGTCCCCCAGAAAATCCCTATAAGTGCGCCAAAGAGACCGGAATTCGCCCAAGTTTCCCCATAAAATAATGGATGATCTGTACTCCCCTCCGCGCTACTCGCCCCGTAGCGCAACTCACAAAGCACCTGAGTAAGTTCCCGTGGTTTAATTCCAGGAACCAAAAAACCAGGGAGCGGCATCATCAAAATTCGCAGATAGGTCTGGCCATTAGCGAAAGGCATTTCGCTTGGAATATGCTCAAAGTAAAAATAGTAACCAAACCTAAGGTCAAACTCTCCAGCTCCTCCGCCTCCACCAAAAGCTTCCTTAATCCTCTGCAAGCTGAAAGAAACAGCCTCGGGATCAAACAAACGCACAAGTCTACGGTCGTTGAGCCATCGCAGCGTTTGTATTTGATATATGAGAAGAGCCATGGCAAAACCAACCAAGGTCAAACCTATCAACTTCTTGTATTCCATCTTCTTTACAAGAGCAACAAAAATAACTGGCATCAAAGCCGGTATTATCAAATACCGTGCTCCGGTTGTCAGACAAATCATTATTGCTATCAAAACGCTACCGAAAAAAAACAACCACCTTCGCTGAAGCCAGGCCACCGTGCACAGAGAGGCTCCCAATATGCTTAGGTAACTACCTAATGTCATAAACGGTCCGCGTTCTTCAAAAGCCACTATGTGCCAATGCATATTGTAGGTGTGCCAAAAAGGTTTGCCGGTAGCACGGGAAATATCTAACGCAATCAACATAAACCCAACGAGCTGGACCACCAATAAAACTCTTAGAAATGGCTGCGGAATGTTACGGCCGCTAATAAGCTCGGCCAAAGGTTTTTCACGCGTCCACCCGTTTACTGGTCCAGCACCTTCCACTACCCCTGCAGGTGATCTGTTGTCAGAAACTTTGGCGCCCATTAAAGGCCTTCCAAAGCGGTATTCTGACTTATTGCGCGAAAGCACAAAATGCGAAACAAAAAACATTGTAGCCGCAACAACGATA
>Ga0078972_1004270_pt1 | contig 39851 bp, 50 predicted proteins | sample YelNatPaOPGAMG01_FD_67568 | JGI IMG/M metagenome (GOLD analysis project Ga0078972, IMG submission 67568) | Hot spring thermophilic microbial communities from Obsidian Pool, Yellowstone National Park, USA - OP-RAMG-01 (SPADES assembly) (version 2) | ecosystem: Environmental > Aquatic > Thermal...
TATTAATCTTCATCATTTGTTATTGGAGAGCGTTGTCCCAAGCAACGCTCTCCAAGCCAACGGCAATATTAACGGATGATGAGATTAATAATTATTACATAATTGAAATCTTAAAAAAAAGGAGGCGAACAGCGATGAAAACCGTCAGTTTAAAAAAATTAATATCATTAGGGTTAATTAACCCTAATGATGAGAAGACGATGGCCATTTTATCATCGTCTTCTAAAGAAAAGTATTTGAGCAAATACCCTACTTCTAATATTACAGAAGCAGGGTATTATTTTTATGACGGCACTACTTTGTATAAGTTCCAAGTGCCGTCAAATTGCGAAATCAAAATTTATGCACGAAAGAAAAGATAGATTCTTTCGTGCATATACAAATGGCCGGTTCAAGTGCAATTCGCACTTGAACCGGCGAAAGGAGGAGTAAAAATGTCAAGTTTGAAAGACGAAATTAAGCGAATAAAAGAAGAGATTCTTACACTCAAAAGAGAAATAATTAGTTTGTATTACTTGGAATATTTTGACGAAGATATTGAAGAAATGTCTTCGTCAATTAAGAAGCTTCTAATTGATTTAGAAGCTTCAAGGTCAAAAAATGACAAGTAAGCTGTCAATCTTACTTGTCAAGCTTCCTAAAGCTGCCAAGCTTTAGGAAGCTTTTTTTTTATATCTTTTATCAAGCTTCCATGGGTTCCAAACCTATGGAAGCTTTTCTATTTTATACTTCCATATTCCTATTCTATATTCCTATATTTCATACCGCGGGGGGTATATGTATAAAAAATAATATTATATTATCCCAAGGTCTATTGCATAAGTGATAAATATATGGCATATAAATATATGGCATAAGTGATAAATAATAAAATATATTGCATAATAAATAAATAATAACTATATGCCAAAATAATAAATATATCTCATATAATAGATAAAGAATAACTATATGCCATAAGTGATATAATCTTTTTTTATATATCTATATCTATTAGATAGGTTTTTACTTACTTATACATATAGTTTTTAGTATATGTATTAGTATTATTCTAATGGCATATTATTATTCTAATGCCATATAAATAATATTAATACTATTCCAAAGATATATTACTTATTCCTATGGCATATTATGGCATATCAAAATTATATATAAAAGTATAAGAATGTAAATATATAAGATAGTATTATATAAGTAGTATAAGAAGTAGAGTAAGTAATATAAGAAATAATATAAGATAGTATAGTATAGTATCAATAGCTATTCTATACTATTTCAAGTTTATGAACCTAATTCAAAATCCAAAACCTATAATCCAAATATTTGAATACCCCGGGTATGGCAATGGCATCCATTGACTTTCTCGATTATAAATTATAAGCCTTTCCTCTTGGCTCATTTTATGGGGTTATAATTTTATTTAATGTAAGTATATGATTTTAGTGGATTAATTTTTGTAATCGTATTTGGAATATAGATTAGGACAATGAAATCGATTCTAAGGGCGTTTTTGATTGATTTAAGAGGGGGTTTTTGGTTGGATGATAAAATATACGGATTTTAAAAAAAGTATGTCTTAAATCGATTAAAAATGCCTTTAGAGGGGATTTAAAAAGGGAGTCTTGGATGTGGGAGGTAGGGGTAGGAATTTTTATAAAGAATCTCGGTAGAGTTTGTAGGGTGTGGTAAATTGGATTATGTTTTTGTATTTGTAGTTGCTGTTGATGATGTATTTGAGGCAATCTATGAGGTGGTCGTTGAGTTTTTTAGGTTTAAGTTCTTGGTTAGCTGTAGTTCTACATTTTCTATGTTCCCATTGGTAGTTAAGGAGTTGTTGTACTAAGAGTTTGCAGTTATGGGTAATGATGAGTTTATTAGCTTTGATGAGTTCATCCATTTTGGTTTTGAAGTTGTTAAAGTCTGGGTTAGCTTGGAGTAGGTATAGGCCTGCTTCTTGGAATTGAATGAGTATGTTAGATGGGTTAAGGATTTTGGTAGAGTATCTGCTGGTGATAGGGTCTATTAATCTGATTTTAGGTTTAGGTATGTTTTTTTCGTATTTAAATATTTCGTATGCGATTTCTCTGATAGTTGCATTTTGCATGTATATTTCGTTGAAGCATATGAGGTCATTATTTTCGTTAACTCCTGCGTATAGGATGTAGCAGGAACCGTCTAAATGTGGGTCTATAGCCATTAAGGTTTGTAGTTTAGGTATAGGGATGTTGTTATAGGCTGTTAAACATTTATTAGGGTCGAAGTTAGGGAATATAAGGGCGCTTGAGTATTGGTATTCGTTGAAGTATTCTCTTTGTATATCTTCTAATTTACCGACTATAGATGCTTCTGATACAGCTTTGTCTATTTCTGATTGAGGTAGATACGGGTTAGCTGTGGAGGGGAATTGTATGTATGCTGTATCTGGTAAGTTAATTGAGCTCTTAAGTTTTTGTATATAGAACAGCCATTCTTTGTTAATGTATTCTTTTTTAAAGTCCGGCATTGTTCCTATAAGTAAGGCTTTAGAGTATTTATCTAACAGAGTTGGTCTAAGAACGTTAATCCAAGTGTTAATAGGAACGTACATAAATTCATCAAGAACTAAGAAGTAACATCTAAAGCCTCTAATATCATCTGGAGCAATATCACAACCTATTAGGTGTATAGAACAGTTATTAGCAAGGGTAATAGTTAAGTCTGCTTTATTTTTATATGTTATTATTTCTTCCGGAACTATGGTTGTTAATCTATCCCATGCTATTCTATATGCTTGTTTAAAGGTTTTAGCAATGTATAAACATTTCATTTCTGCAGGTTTAGGATTTTCTAATGCTTTATATAGTAACATATATAGAGCAAGATATGTTTTACCGAAGCTTCTACCACATATAGCAGTAACTATTTTGTATCTGTTAATTAAGTCTATAATTTGTTGTTGAGCTTTATGTGGTTTAAAGTTTATATTAACAATCATAATTAACTCCGGTATATGAGGCTACGGAAGTAATTAAAAGGAGGTGTTAAGAAGGGGTTTTATTTGAGGTATGGGTAGAAGATATAGATTTTTCCGTAGCCTCTTTAATATATTTATCCCAGTTAATATTTAAATATTCTTTAAAGCTATAATCTAATTTCTCTTTCTTTTGTATAGTAGGATTAGAACTTAAGTTTATGGTTTTATCATTAAATAGAATCTTAATACTTTCTTCCGGTCTAATTTTAACCGGATATAATAACTCTTTAATTATAAACTGAGCAATCTTAACCTGTAAATATATTGGTCCACTTTTAAGAAAATATAATAATTTACTAAAAGCTTCTTTAGCTAATACTTTATACATATCTCCTAAAGTTTCTTGGTCCAGAGCTTCTGATAATTTTTTAATTTCTTTTAAATCTATATCTATCTCTTTTTTCTCTTCTTCTTCTGAAAATAATTTTTCTATATTAGAGAAATCCATAAGTTAATTATAAATTTTTTTTAAAATATTTTCAACCCCTCTTGACATTTAAAAAAAATATTTTTATATTATTTGTATGAAGAAAATTCTAATTTTACTAATTTTCTTTTGGTTCTTGTCAAATACATATGGTTCTGTAGTAGTAGATTATGGTTTAGTTCAAGAGAATTCTGTATATAAATTTAAACCACATATAGCAGGTTCTCTTTTAAATATAGGAACCGGAATAACAACAGTAGCACAACAGGTTAATAATTCTAAAGACATATTATTAACTTTAACTACTTCTGATTGGTCTGATGGTACTATAACAGTGAAAGTTTATAATACAATAGCATTTAACGAAACAACAGTAGATTTCTTAATATTAAGTAAGACCTATAACTTTATAGGTCTACAGATGAATGAGTTAATAAGTATTGTTGATTTAATGGAATCTGTGAAGGTTGTAATTACAAAAGAAGCAACAAGTTCTCCTAAAATATCTGTTAATATGAGAGTTTTATATAAACCGAGATTAGATTATGGGAAGATATATCTTTATGATGGAGAATACGAATGGACAAGTATAGAACCTAAATATTTCAAGAATATGGAAGGAAGAGAACAGGAGATATATACTTATGTACTCATAACAGGTGGTTCTACAGGGTATGAATTTCTTATTGAATATCCTAATGAGTATGTATATGACCGTTTCGGAGATTCAGGATTTTCTGTTGGAGATTCTTTTACTTATGTAAATTATTTGAATAGTAGCTTACTACAGAAGATAGATTGTAGTATACCGATAGATGTTCATATGATTATACGTTCAGCTTTATTATGGAGGGAAGAATGAAGATTAAGCTTTTAGTTATTTTTTTATTATTTATTCTTTCTATCTCTTTACTTTTAGCAACGGATAAGTATAGATATAACATTGGAACAACTAAGGTTTTAGAAGCATTAAAGAATCTGGTTAACAGAGAAGGAGAAGTAGAGGTAACACAGTATTCAGATAATTTGCAGTGGATAAAGTTAAATAATACAACTAAAAAGGTTGAGTTTTATTCTTCCGGTTCTTTTACCGGTAGTTTACACACTACGTCAGCAGGGGAGATACAAGCAACATCTCCTATTACCAGCGGTCCTGAACAACCTATCTTTAGCGTTAAGAAGTCAGATGGAGGAACTTGTTTCTTTGTGACTTCCTATGCAAAGACAGTTGCTAATATTCTTCAAGCAGAAATTATGTACATAAATCAGGTGATTAGTAATCCCAGTTCATCACCTGTGACGGTTAATGACTCAGAGGGCTTAAAGGTTACTTCTATGGCTGGTACTGGTAATGCATATGTGTGTGTAGATGCAAATGGTACTTTATATAGGAGTGCATTAGCTTGTCTATGAGCAGCGTAAATAAAGCTTGGTGTTATAGATGTAAAGTTTATGCAGTTTTAAAGCAATGTCCGAGGTGTAAGAAATGGTTTTGTTGGAAGTGTTTTAACGAACATAAATGTGAGGAGGAAAAGAATGAATCAAGATGAGTTACAAACTTTTGCAGAGATTTTAGCACAGGTAACAGCATCAGCATTGTTCATAATGGTTCCTAATTTGTCAAAGATATTTACGAAAAAAGAGTTAATATCAATACTTAAGCCTGTTTATTATGAGCTATTAAAAGAATTATCAAAAGTAGATTTTCAGAGTGAGTATGAAAGGTTAATTTCGCAGTTAAATAGAGTATTATGGGATTCTAAAATTGAGTTAATAAAACAATTAGAAGCTTTAAAGAAAAGTTGATATGATTAACGATGAGTTAAAAGAAATATTGGTAGATGAAGTCTATCTGAAGTTAGAGCGTTATTGTTTACTTCTTGATGTAATTGATTATACTCCCGATTTAAAGAATAGAGACCGGATTGTTTTACGTTATAAAACATCTGTGAGACATAGAATAGAATATCTTAAAGAGGCTGGATATTTTGAACAATTTGAAGTTCCTTACTGGTCTTACTTATGGGGACATAAGTATAGATATTCTTATAGAGAGGCAGTAAAGAAACATTCAATGCAACTAATAACAGACCTTAGTTATGAGATTGAGATAGATGTTGACAGGTATAATCCTAAGTATAACTTATTTGGACATCTGTTGTATGATGTACTTTTATCTGGTTTTAAAGACGAAATTATTATAAAGCAGGAGGATAAGAAATGAGTGAAAAAGTATTAATAGTTTTGATTGCTTTAGTAAATATCTTTACAGAGGTTATTTGGTGTTTGATTCCTTTGGTTTGGCAGAAGACTTTTGGTGGTAATTTAAAACAAATAATTTCTGTAGTAACCGGTATAGTTTTTTGTGTTATAGCTTGGTTGACAGGTTTCTTTGTAGGACAGGATATACATACGATTATAATTTCTGTTTTACTGGTAATTCTTGGGGCGAATTTAGCATACGATAAACTAATTCAGCCAATAAGGAATATGTTATGATTAGATGGATTGGTGGTAAATATTATCAAGCACCTTGGATAATACAGCATTTTGCTAAACATCAATGGTATGTAGAAGTATTTGGTGGAATGGGTTGGGTATTGTTAAGAAAACCACCGAGTAATAGAGAATATTTCAATGATATAAATGAGAATATTATAAACTTATTTTACCAAGTGGTTTTTAATAAAGATGAGTTTAAGGAGAGGTTGAAATATTTTATAACAGCAGAGAAGATATTTGATGAGGTTGTTAATAAATTCAATAACGATGGATTAAGTAGTATTGATAAGGCTGTTTACTATGCTTACATAATCTGCAATAGTGTTATTGGAGATGAAAGAGCAAAGAAGAAGTTCTCGTTGCTTTATGCAAATGGAGTAGAACCTTTTTTTAAGCGTATAGATTGGGTAGCGGATAGATTAAGAAGGGTAAAGTTTAGTAATTTGGATTACAGGAAGTTATTAGATATGTTTGATTATGAGAGAGTGTTGTTTTATCTTGACCCACCTTATTATCTCAAAAACAAGAACTATTATAGGAATGATGAATTTAACCATCAAGAATTAGCGGATAGGTTAAAGAATCTTAAGAGAGCAAAGTTTATATTAAGTTATAATTCTCATCCTGATATTAAAGAGTTGTATAAGGGATTTAGTTATGATGAGAAACCGTTTACAAAGTTTTCATCCGGGTCAAAGGAGAAACCGGATATGAATGAATTATTGATTTATAACTATGATTTAGCTATGTTTGATAAGAAGTTATAGGGGGTGATTATATGGCTAATAAAGAGAGGTCTAAAAACTTTTTGAATATCTATCAGGGGTATTATCAGAATTATAGTTTAGTTTACGGTAGGGAGGAGGCTCGTAGACGTGCAATAATAGATTCCTTGCAGGTTATGGGATATGATAGAGATACAGCAGAGAGGGTATATGATAGATGGAGACGGAGGGGTTCTTCTACTATCGGAGGGAAGTTGTTAGATATTGCTGAAAAGGTTTAGGGGGTGATATTTATGCCTTTAAAGAAAGGTAAATCTAAAGAGGTAATAAGTGAGAATATAAGACGTTTAGTGAAAGAAGGGTATCCGCAGAAGCAAGCGATAGCAATTGCTTATTCTAAAGCAGGAAAATCAAAGTCGAAAGGTAGGAAGAAGAAATGATAGCAGCGAGGGATTTAGAGGAGTATGTTTTAGCAAAAAGAGATGAGGGGATGTCAACGAAGAAGATAAAAAGTATATTATTTAACTATACAAACTTAATGAAAGGGGAGGTAAAGACCGTAGATGTGTATACTGTTATTGAGTTCTTGAAATTTTGTGGGGAAGGAGACGAGGACATAAAAGAATTTTTAGACCGACAAGATTTAAAGGTTTTAGTTTATTTTAGGAAGTTATAGATGAGAATAACAAGAAAAGAAGACATAAAGAATCGTGATGTAATTGAGTATGTGTTAAAGCGTTACTGGTCTTCAAAGAAATGGATTACCGGCTTAGGTATAACGGAGAAATGGAAGACAGCAAAGCAATTATATGAGCAAGAGATAGATTTAGATGTTCCTGATTATCAGAAGAAGGAATTTGTCCCGTATTCTTATGCATTGGTAGAGAGTGTAGTAGCGATGTTGATGTCGATTTATACTGGTGTATTTCCTTTGCTTTTGTTTAAGTACAAGATGAAAGACCCGACAGCAGAGCCTTTTAATAACCAGCTAACGGAAGTCATTAACAGGTATTTGGAGGATGAAGAGGTTGGTTTCTTAACGGAGATGGATAATTTTTTTAGAGACCTGGTAATGTTTGGCATAGCATATTTAGGTATATTTTCAGCAACTGAGTTATTGAATGGAAAGGCTTCAGCAATGAAGCCTATTATAGTTTCAATACCTCCTACAGAGATATATCCTGAGCCTTATGCAAAGTCTTTTGATAATGTGAGTTATTTTATTCGTGTCTATAAAGTTCATATGAGGGAGTTAAAGAAGTATGAGGAGTTGGGAATTTACAAGAATGTGGGTCTAATTAAAGAATTTTCAGGACCTCTTTTAGAAAGTTGGTCAAGAGATGTATTCGGAACGTCTTATGAGACGATTAATCAGGGTTTAGATGAAGATGATATGGTTGAGATTATGGATTTTTGTGGAGTTGATAAGAGATATACTATTGGAGCGAGAAGGGTATTACTTGCAGAGAGTGAATTTAATATTAGGGATAATCCGATAATATATGCTCGTTATTCCGGAAGGCATTGGAGTTATTTTTCTATTGGTTTGCTGGAGAGTATTCAAAGGTTGCAAATATCTTTGAATGTTTTAAGGTCTCAACGACGTTATAATGTTTCTTTGGCTTTAAATAAGTTATTTAAGGCAACACCGATAGCTGATATAGATATAAATTCTATTGTTTCTGCTCCGGGTAATATTATTTGGGCATCTCCTATAGATGCGATACAAGAGATGCCTATATCTGATGTAACTGCATCTTCTTATAGGGAGGAGCAGAATTTAACTTTTGATTTGCAGAATGTAGCAGGTTTATGGGATTATGCAAGGGGAGTAACACCGAGACGGAGAGAGACAGCAACGGGTATAGTAAGATTGCAGCAGGCTTCTTTAACAAGATTAGAGTATTTAGTAGCTCGGTTAAATAAGACTTTAATTTATGCTTTAGGGAAGAGGTTGTTAAAGTTTGTAAGACAAAATGTTCCTCCGGATGTTTACAAGTCATTAACAGGTAAAGGGGATGCAACTGATTTACGGCTATATGAGTTATCTGTTAATGACTTGTTGAATTATATTGATATTTCTTCGGAAGCAAATATAAACAATTTAAAAGAAGTTAAGATTGGTGCTTTTCTGCAGGCTTATCAGATTTTGCATCAGAGACCAACAGTTGATGAATGGGAGCTTGATAAGAAGTTACTTGAAATTTTAGAGATTAAGGATTATGAGGAGATATTGCTACGGAAAGAGCAATATATTCAGCGTTTACAAGCTATGATGCAAGGGAAGAAAGAAGGAGAGGGTAAATGAGGTTGAACATAGATATAAGTGAGAATGATTGTATGTATTTTTATGAGCTTGTAAATACGAGAGGGTGGGAGCTCTTGAAAAAATTTGTATATGAATATAGATTATATAGGCTAATTGGAGCTAAGGAATTAGATATTGTTGATGCTGTAAGACGATATGAAGGGATGATAGATTTAATAGCGAAGTGTGAAACATTAGCAAATATTTACATAGAAAAGAATAAACCTAATAAGGAGAATAAATTATGATATTTAGTAAGAAAAAAGAAGAACAAAAAGAAGAGGCTAAGCAAGCAAAGCCGGAAGAGAGGGAGCAAATTTCTTACGAGGAAAAGGTTAAGGCATTGGAAGAGGAAATAGCGAGGATTAAAGCAGAGAAATCCCAACAATACTATCAAGCAGCCTCTGAGAATCTAAATAAAATTTTTGATGTTCCGGAGAAGACAGAGGAGGAGTTGTTAAAAGAGGCGAAAGAGAATCCGTTGAAGGTTATGGAATGGATGACTAAAAAACAACTGAAGGAATTGTTTAACTCATTAGCAGCAAATTATTATGGAGCTCAAATAGCAGCATTGAAGGCTCAAGACCCGGATTTTGATAGATATTACAATGATGTTGTTAATGAGCTTAGACGAGACCCTTCGTTGTTTTATAGTCCTACGCCGATAAAGGCTGCTTATGATAGGGTAAAGGGTGCATCTGCACCAAAAGAAACAGAACTAAAGAACTTGCTTGAAGCTATGCAAAAGGCAGGAATAGATGTAAAGACGTTAAAGAATATGATGTCTGGAAAGAGTGAAGAGGAGAAGAAGAGAGAGGAAGAGGAAGGCATAGACCCGGAAGACTTAATAGCGAGGTTAGCGAAAGCAGTTCCGTAAAAATGTAAAAACTTATAAGGAGGATAAAAAATATGCCTTATACAAATGACATAAGTGAAAGACAAGGAACACTCCTGTCAACCATGATAGAGAGTGGTAGAGAAAAGGTTGATGTAGCGGATACTATATTTTTGCTTCAGCCTGATGATACTCCGTTGATTGCTTTACAGAAGTTGTTAAGTAGGCGAAAGGAAGCGATACAACCTACTTATAGTTGGTATTTTGATGATTTAACAGTTGTTTCAGTAACTGTTTCTGGAGACCAGGATGATGATGAAACTGAAATAGAAGTAGCTACTGGTCAAGCGGTAAGGGTTTTACCCGGCTCAGTTTTAATGAATACAAGAACAGGTGAACACGTGTATGTTACAGGTATTGATACTACTAAGGATTCCCTTACGGTTATTAGAGGGTTTGGAACAACAGAGGCTGCAGAAATGGCTGATGCTGATACCTTGCTAATAATTGGTCCTTCAATTAAGGAAGCAGAGGATTTAGAGAATTTAGAATTTTTGTCAACGATTAAAGAAAAGAAATATAATTATGTGCAGATATTTGCAAAAGTTCAGAAGTTTAGTTTTATTAGAGAGGGTCAAGAGACTTTTGGTGGTCCTGATAGGGATTACGAGTGGAAGAAATTAGCGATTGAATTTAATCGTTCTGTTGAATGGGCATTCTTATTTGGAGAGCCGAAGGAGTATATTTCAGGTACGGATATAATTAGAACAACTGGTGGGTTAGATTATTTCCTTTCAACTGATGCTCCGGTTCTTGATATGAATGATTCGGCTATTACTAAATCTGCTATGGATGATTTTCTTGCAGACGTGTATAGGTATGACCCGATAGGAGTTAATAATGAGAGATGGTTATTGTGTTCTTCGAGAATAGCGAGGGAGATTTCTCAGTGGGCAGATTCTGCTATAAGAGTAACGCCTGGTAATCAAGAGAAGTATGGTTTTCACGTTCAAGTTTATTATCCAGCTACAGGGGGTGTTCTTTACGTTAAGGAGCATAGGTTGTTGACGGAAAGTTTTCCTGACCGAGCGTTTGTTATTGCACCGCAGGATTTATCGCATAGATATTTGAAGAATAATGATATAGTATTTGTGAGAGATGCTCAAAAGAAATCACAGACTTATCATTTGGACTTCATTTATGGAGTGTTAGGTTTTGAGTTACATTTCCCACCAATGCACGGAAAAATTATAAATGTAGCGTAAGGAGTAAGAGATGAGATATATATTTTATACAGCTTGTCGTTCTTTGTTTGTGAATTATATTTCTGAGGAGATGAAGTTGACGGCTGATGGAAAGTTGTATAGGGTACCTGCTAAAGTTATTGAATTCAGGAATGGGATATACATAACGGAGAGTGAAGAGGAGGCTAATTTTTTAAGAGGTTGTTCTTCGTTTGGTAAGTTGTTTAATGAGGTTTCTCCTGAGCAGTTGAAGAAGACTATAAAAGAGAGACAAGGTATGGCAACGTCGGTAAGTTCTTTTACTTGTCCTGTTTGTAACAAAAAGTTTGCTTCTCTTACAACATTAACAAGGCATCAGAAGATTCATTCATCTGGTGGAGATTTTTTTGAGGACGAAGCAAAATGATACTACAGGAGTTAATTCAGCTGGTAAAAGACAAAGTAGGTCCTGCAGTTTACAATGATGATTCTAAGATAGTTTCCGAAATTAATTCAGCAATAAGAGAGTTGGCTTTGATGAAGCCGATGTGGGTATCTGGGGTTTACCAGACGATAGATTTTGTTGATACGCAGGTAAGTGATGCAAAAGTTTTAATTTGTCAATTACCGATAGCATCGTTTTTTATTGAGGTTGTGAAGCTCAAATATTCGGATGATGTTAGCTGGTATAAGGCTGATTATATTGAGATTGATGATTTTCTAAGTAATATTCTTGATAATGAGAATAGAGAAGATTTAGACAGGTTATTTTGGACGCAGAGGGCAGATAACATTCAGAAGCAATCGTATATTCTACTTTATCCTGTTGAGCAGAAGCAGGGAACGTTACAGTTGTATTATTATGCTATCGGAACGGAGATGATTGAGAATGATGAAGAAGTTCTTGTTAGTAGGTATTTTCCTGATTATATAGTTTATATGGCTTCGGCAAAGGTATGTGAGGATTTAAATAATTTAGAGAATGCGAATTATTATAGAGGGATAGCTAATCAATTGATGCAGGAGATAATATATGCTCAGAAGATAAAAGAGCGTAAGAATGCACATCCGAGGTTAATACCAGCTGAAGAATCAAGTATTTTTAGGAAAAACAAAAATATGGGAGGATGGTATGAGTGATATAAGATTGCAAGGAATGGTGATAGTGAGGGATAGGGAGACAGGTAGGGTATTATCGGTTTCGCCTAATATGGTTGTATATACAGGAAGGCACGAGGTAATAAAATATCTTGGTAATTCTGCTCCGGTTTCTGGTTTCTTGTATATGGCTGTAGGGACTTCTAATACTGCTCCTGCGGACTCACAGACGGAGTTAGGAGCTCAGGTAGGGAGTAGAGTATCGGCAACTTTTACTGACGTATCTGAGCCGGCGAGTTATATAGCGAAGGGGAAGTGGGTAGCAACTTTTAACTTTACAGCTACGTATACTCTTTATGAGATAGGGTTATTTTCTGCTGCTACTGGAGGGGTAATGTTATGTCGTTCTGTATTTTCAGTTCCGATTAATGTAACTAATGGGACTTCAATAGAATTCACATATTACATAACAGCCTTGAGTGGTTAATGGCAACATTTTATTACAATGTTGATGATTCCTTTACCTTTGAAACTAACCAGAAGGAGTTTGTTTTTTTAGGAGAAGAGTTTTCTTTTACTGATATAGCTTTTGTTGGTGTAGATGATAGTTTTATTGTAGCTCAGCAACCAACTGCATTACCGGATGATGTAACATTTGTTATGTATAGAGCGATTAATGACGGGTTTAGAGTTTATGATACAAGGCGTTTCAAATATTTACAGGAAGTTGAGGATAGGTTTCAGATTGGAAAGGAGCTTATTGGTGATTTTGACTATATTGACCAGTTTCAGTTTCAAGAGGAGTATTTTATTAGCTATGCAAGATTTAATTTAACACGTGCAGTACAGCTGATTAGTTTTTTAGATGAATTAGGAAATATTTATCTTAAGGATGAGTTTAAGATGAGGAATTATGGGTATGTGTATGGGTTTATTCCATTTGCAGATAAGATTACTAATAAAGTTCCTGATATGTTGTGGTTTTGGGAGGAGTTAGAAGTTCGGGATATAAATTCTCTTATTAAGCTTTTTGTAGAGGTTCAGAGAAGGAAGAGGAAGCAACCGTCGGTAAAAGGAATACACTTCCAAGAACAACTTGAGATAAGAATTAGGAATAGGTATGATAGTAGAATAGATAGTGATTACATAGAAATACCATTGGAGGAATAGAATGTATAAATTTTGGGGATTAGCACAGGATACAAACGGGAATGCGTTACAATATGCAACGGTAACGGTTTATGAGACGGGAACTTCGACTAAAGCGATAATTTATGAGGATGATGGAGATATAAGAAAGGCTAATCCATTTCAGGCGGATATAGCAGGTAGGTATTATTTTTGGTATGAGGGGATTGTAGACATAAAGATTGAGCATCCTGATTTACAGACTCCTGTACTTTATACTGAAGTTTTTTGTTTCGACCCGAGGGCTCATGTTCATCGTTGGCATCAGGTAGAAGAGTATAGGACAATGTACAGGCGTTTGAGGATTGATAGGAGTAATAGCAAATATTTTGATGATGATATTTGTTTGCTTTTAGGTTCTCGTAATGCAGAGAATCCGATACCTATAGTTGGGACGTTGTTGGAGAGTGATGATGGGGAGCATGGTATTAAGTTTGTGAAGTATTCCGAGTCAGGTAATCACGAGAATACAATCTTGTATGCTGATGATTATGATGTAGGTAAGTTAGGATTTAAGGTTTCCGAGTATGCGTTGTATATAAGTTTTGGAATGTTTTATTCGGGTTATTCTGCTAATGGATGGTTGAGTACTGGTATAGCAGCACCGGTAGCGGTTCCTTATGGGACAAGGTTATTGAAGGTTTTATGGGCTCATCAAGGAGCACCTGCAGGTGGGAGTGGGTCAACAATATTCAACATTTATTCTTGGGTAAAGCAGGGGTATATATTACCTGCTGATGTAGTAATAGATTATAATCAAAATCCGGCTTGGAAAGCGATAGAGATAACTGATTATCTGCAGGGGCAGGTATCTTCTGAATGGTTTGATATTTTAGCAGTAGATTTTCTTTCTGTTCCATCAACTAAGGGGCAGAATCATCTTTGGATTGGTTTATATGGAATAAGACCGATTTGGAAGAATAGGTCTTCGGAATAAGTGATGGGTAAAATAAAACTTCCTTCATTTGATGAATGGGTTATAACAACATTTGCTACTCATATAGATTCTAACGGATATTTACATATTTGGAATTCGTCGTTATCTCCTTCGCAGTTGAATAAATCTGGAATTATAATGATTAAGTTTGGGTCTAAATCTGGGTTAAAAGAAGGGGAAAAGTTAACGTTAAAGTTAATTATTCAAGTAATTTTAGCGGATATGACGTTGGATTATGGAGTAGGTTCGGTAACGATAAGTGGTAATAGGTATGATGCATCGGTGGATAATGAAAAGTTGGTGTTAGAGAAGGAGGTTCATTATAATTCGGAAGATGATTTTTATTATATTGCTTTGAACTTACAGATTGTAAATAGTCTTGATTATGACAAGAAGGAGAATCAGAAGTATGTAGTTCCATCTATTCTGATAATTAAGAAGGCGGAGGCAACGGGGAAGAAAAAAGGGGGTCCTGGTGGCGGTGGTGGTGGAAAGGGTAAGCCAAGTATTGTAGCAGATAATCATTTCAATTACATTCCGGGGGAAATGAGTTGATAGCGAGGTTAAATATTAACAATGGGATACTTTTGGATTCTAATATGTATGTAGAGGGGTATGCTGGTGCAGAGACAAGGAATATGTACTTGTTAGTACCTTGGACAAAGCTTAATAGGGATACTTATGATATTTTTTTCGGTAATGAGTATGGGGAGCAGGTTTTCAATTTTGGGACGTTATATTGGCGTAAGTATCTAACGGAGATTTTGTTTACTGACAAGAAGATATATTATTATGATAGAGATTTAAGAGCGTTAGAGAGGATATATGGGTTTGAGTCTGATGATGATGTAATAACTTTTAAAGCAACTACTTTTCCTGTGTTCAATGTTGATTGGTTAAATGAGTTTAGTTCAGCTCAGGTAATGGAGAATTTTATCTTTTCGTTAGGCATAAAGTATCCGATTTTTGTTATTTCAGGTAAGGGTTTACAGAGTTTATTTGATGTAAATGATGTGAATTATAATCGGATAAGGGCAAAGACTCTTTGCAGTTGGCAGGATAGTTTATTTATAGGGGGAGTATATGATGCTGATAATGGTGTATATCATAAGCGTAGGGTAATTTGGTCTGAGGTAGGAAGTTATAATATATTTAGGCAGAGGGATATGTTAGAGGTTGAAGGTTGGGGTGAGATATTAAGGATTGAAGTTGTTAAAGACCAACTACTGGTATTTGCTGAAGACGGGTTGTATTTAATTAAGTACGTTGGGGAAGGTTCTGTATTTTACTTAGCTAAGTTGTTGGATTGTTCTCCTAAGCATAGTATGATTGTTGGCAATAAAGATTTTTGTATATTTTATGCAGGTAATTTTTATATATTTGATGGTAAGTTAAATGTAATTCGGTTAAAGAATTGTTTCAAGATATATGAATTAATTAATGGAGCGGATAAAGCATTTCTTGCTTTTAATTATTGGGATAATACTTTATTGGTGGTTCTTGATTATTATTCTAAGGTGAAGCAAAGTTATATTTATGTTATTAACTTAGATGGGACGTTAATTGGCAAGCAGGTATTAGATAATATTTCTGTTGGTTGGGTAATATCTTCTCCTTTTTATAGTAACTTTGTTGTGTTCTATGATGTTGTTTCTAATAGAGCATACAAGATATATTCTCCTTATTGGGATGTAGGTTCTACTGATATTATAGAGGACGGATATATTACTGTTGGTTGGACGGATTTTGGGGAATTAGATAAAAAGAAGAGGATAAAGAAGGTATATGTTTATGCTCAATTAGATAGCATATCTAATTTATCGTTGTTGGTATTTAGGGATTATTCCTCGACTTATACGGTTTATGAAGGTTATCAGAGTTTAGCAATGAGGGATTATAAGATTGATATTGATAGTACGTCTATAGTTGGATTTTCTCCTTTGGATATTGTTAAGTTAGAGTTTAATGTAGCTGAAGCTGGAAATATGTTTAAGTTTGGATTATATTATAAGGGAGTAAGATTTAAGTTATATGAGGTTTTAGTGGATTATGTTTATCAGTAATGAGACGTTAAATAAAGGACTTATAGGAATTATGAATTTAAACGTGGATTATGGAGAGGCTAAAATAAAGGAAGGAGAAGCTTTGACAATAAGACCTGAAAGGATAAAAGGAGAAATAAAGATTATAATATTAACTCCGATGTCACAAGCTAATATTTGGGTTGATAGTAAAGCTGATGTAACTTTTTCTGTTAAATCTGATAAAGCAACTTCTTTTTATTGGCTTGTGATAGGAGATTAGGAGGACGAGTATGGAGTTTTTATTTCCTTTAGTTGGTGGGTTGTTAAGCTCGATATTTGGTGGTGGAGAGGACAAGCAATCAAGTCCATTGAGTTGGTTGTTGCCTTTATTGATTGGTGGTGGAGCTACGGGTTTAGCAGCGGCGTTAGGCGGTAAAGAGGCTTTAGTAGGTAAGGAGATACAACCACAAGCAATTCCTACTGTTTTACCTCAGAATATAGGTTTTCAGAATTTATTAATGGGTACGATGTTACATTCGATGGGGATGAATCCTAATTTGTTGTTTGGTGGTCAAAACTTTTGGGATGTGTTAACAAAGATGCCTCAGCCGTTTTATCCTGATTACTCGAAGTTATTTGGAGGAAAGAAGTAATGCCAAGACAGAAGTTTGGTCTTTTTAATTGGTTAACTCCATTTCCGATGATGCCGCCGGGAGAGCCGGAGCCTCCGGAGCCTGGTGGTGGAGAAGGTAGTGGTGGAACAAGTAGTGGTGGTGGTTGGGGTGGTTATGAAGATTTTCTTCTTGGTCAGTTGTATCCGGGGAGTTTTGTAGCTCCTCTTTCAGAGTTTGAAAAGTTAGGCTTATCTTTTTTGAAGCATTTTGCTACTACTGATATAACGGGAAAGTATATTGCACCTTCGTATGATTTTTACAGGAAGGTTCTGGGTGGTTTATATTCTCCGGAGTCTCCTTGGGCTCAGAAGTATATAGGAGAGATGAAGAAGCAGATGAAGGCAGCAAAGAAGGAGCAAGAAAGTGATTTAGCGAGACGATTTGCTGCATCTGGTATGTTTACTTCAGGACCTGCTGCTGTAGCTCAATCAGAATTGGGACAAAGGTTTATAAGGGATTTAGGGGAGTTAACATCCAGAATGCAGATGGAGTTAGCAACGAAGGCAGCAGAAAGACAAATGGAGGCTGCTAAGGGTATAGCTGGGCTTGGTGGAATGGAGCAAGCACTTCAACAGGCTCAACTTGCTGGTTTATTTGGATACGGGTCGTTACCGAGGCAATTAGAGCAGGCAAAATTAGACAAGTTATATCAGGACTGGTTGAGAGCGAGACAGGAGATGTTTATTCCGTTTGGAATGTTGCAGCCGATATATCAACCTTATCAGGTAACGTATCCTCAGTATACAAGTGGGATGTTGCCTGGTCTTTTAAGTGGGTTGTTGCCTTTGCTGTTTAGTCAACTTTTAGGAGGGATAAGATGACAAGATTGACAAAGAATGTAATTTGGTTATCAGCGGTGGCAATCGTATGTTTAACGGTTTTAGATATTGTTGCTATGGTTGTTTTAAGGATTGATGGTAAGTTGATGATGTTTGTGATAGGGGCAATAGCAGGTCTTGCAGGGTATAAGATTGTAATTCAGAGGTGAGGAATATGGCAAATCCATATTTTTGGGAAGAGCTTGGTAAGGCATTAGGGATTGGGTTGTCTACTGCTGCTGAGTTGAAGATTAGGGAAGCAGCTGAGAAAAGACGAATGCAGAGAGAGGAACAGGAATTTATGAGGAGATTAATTCTTCAGTCCATAATGCAGGAGAAAGCGGAAAAGAGGGAGATGGAAAGGCAAAGGGATTTATTAGAGAGACAGGCACAATATAATAAGCTTGCTATTGATAGAGGAATGTTAATGGATGCTGTAAAGCAAAAGTATAACACAAAGGCAGATGTAAGAGCGGTTAAAGAGAGTATTGGGATGTTAAAAGATGTTCCGGAGGATGAGAAGCAAGCTGTATTGAAGCAATTAGATATAATAGAGTCTAATGTCCCATTTGAAGACCAAGCTCAATTAATGCAATATTCAAATATATCTGAGCAATTAGCAGACATACAGAAGAACTCGTTAAGATTATTTAACAATCCGAATTATGTGCCTAAGGATTATTACGAGTTAAACATTAAATCTATGCCTGAGCATATAAAGAGGTTATTAGGAGCTGATAAGTTAGTTCCTTATTCAGATGAACTTGCATTGTTGAGAAAGACGAATCCTGTTGCTTACTCAGAGATAACAATGAAGCTTAGTAGGGGAGTAGAGAAAACAGATGCTTTATCGATGAAGGATTATAAGGAGGCTGCTAAGATTTCGATTAATTCAATTAAAGACCAGATTGAAGTTATAGACAAGAGGAAGAGTGAGTTAATGAAGCAGAAGGAATTAGCTGCAAAGGATGCGGATAGAAAGTTAATAGATGCGAAAATATCTATACAAAATGCAATTCAACAGTATTTAAAGAATACTCATACAAATATTTCAATGGCTGTAGCTCTTAATGACCCGGAGGCTATAAAGGCTGCTTTAGAGGCATCTGATGTAGGGGATTTAGCTGTTCATTTAGTTTCTCATCTTCCTGAGATGTCTTCACCGTTTTTACCTTACGTAAGAGATTTTCTGAATGATAGGAGTAAAGTTTTAACTCCGGAATTTTTTGAAAGAGAGGGTATAAGAGGGTTACAGCTAAAAGGAGCACTTGATAGGAAAACATCTTTAAAGGTTTTGATGAGGAGTTTATTTGGTGGATTTTGGACAGATGATTTGAATAATTTTTATTATCAGTCGGAGCAAATAGGGACGGATGTAGAGAGGTATAAGGTATCACCGAAAATGTTAAAAAATATAGAGAAAGTTAAATCAGATTATAAGAGACTAATGAGTGCTGTTGAGATGTTACCTTATCATGTTGGGGAGATTTTAAAGGGTTATAGTTATGCGTTGTATGACCCGGCTACCGGGAGGCCTTTGTATTCGGATGAGCAAATGGATAAGATGAGAGAGGAGTTGTTCGAAACGATAAGAGAGAATGTAGGGGCTGGTTTTGCTTATGATGTTACTACTCTTGCTGATATAGTAAATACTTTGGATAATGAGTGGTATGTTTCTATCTTAGAAGAAGAGAAGAGGTTAAGGAGGATGAAAGCTTCTCAACAGGAGGGTGTTTCTTCTACTGAAAAGAAAAAGAAAGAAGAGTCTGTTGTAACTCCAACACGTCCTCTTAGTATCTTTTAGTATTTTGCTATGTTAAGCTCTTATGTAAGAAATAATGAATTAGTTGGTTATAGGCGTCGAGAGCCGAGTAGTCTTATTGACAAGATGATAATATATGGTTCAAAGCCTTCAAGGACTTTGTATAAAGTCTTTGGTTCTTTGTTATTTGAGCAGGAAGACGATAAGATTGTCTGGAAACCATTTGCAGGGGGTTTGTTATTAGGTTTTACAGGCAATTTAATTGGTCCTGATGAATTAAGGGCACATAAACCTTTAGATGAGTTATTTACGACTTTAGGTTTTTTAGTTGGGAGCTTAATACCGGCTAAGATTCTTAGTGGTGGAGCAAGGTTAGGATTAAGGGGATTAAGTTATGGTTTTGGGAAAGTTGGTGTAAAGAGTTTAAGTCCGGTAGCAACGAGGTATTTAGGGGATATATTAGGGACTTCTTCGTTATTTGCTTTAAATGAATTTAATGGGCAGATAAGGGAGAAGATGTTACAAGAGGGTAAACCATTTAAGGAGGTTCTTGAGGATTTGGATTATAGTAGGATTGTAAAGGAGGGTTTAGTAGGAGCTGCTGTATCAGGAGGTCATATAGGGTTATTGAAGTTAGCAAATAAATCTTCTTTTTACAGGGCTTTAGCTTATGAAGCCGTAAAGAATCCGAATATAAGTCAGAGGTTAATAGCTTCAGGGGAGAAGCAAGCTATAGATTCTGCTATAGCGACAGCTCCTCTTGGGATATTAACAGCTATACAGAATCCTAAGGAGGATTTTTTAAATTCTTTTGCAACTTTATATGGAGCTTCGTTAATACTTGGTGCTGGTATGGGTAGTTTAAAGGGAGCTGGTGATGTTCTTATGAGGGTAAGGATAGATGATGGTTTAAGATATCTTGCAGCTAAATCATCTCCTAAAGTAGCAAGTAAGCTAAGCTATGTAGCGAGGAAAATGGATTTAACGACAAGGAGTATAAGGAATGCTAATAAGGCGAGGATAGAAGGGGATTTGAGAGTTGTTAATGCTTTAACCAATAGAATAAGTAATTACCTTGAAGCATCAGGTATTCCGACAGACCATATATCTGATGTTGTTAACTTAAATGCATCTTTGCTTCAGGATTCGTTTGTTAAGTTTCAAGACGTGATGAAGATGATTAAGTATCCGGAGGGTCATCCTAAGAGGAAGTTAATTGATATAAAAGTTGCTAAGGATATTTTAGAAAGTCGGAGAGCGGATGGATTAATAGATGATGTAGCTTATAAGGAATTGAATAATATTTATGAGATGAAGTTGAAGGAATTAACACCTAAGGAGTTGAAGGAATTAGAGGGATTAGATCCGTATATAAAAGATGAGAATGATTTTGCAGAGACGGTTCTTGAATGGGTAGAGTCTCGTAGGATGGTAAAGACGAAAGAGTATGTGAATAAGCGTTTAAGTTCTTTAATGAAAGCAGGTATTTCTAAAGAGGAAGCAATGGATATGATTGCTGATGAAATATCTGCTGTTAATGTAGACCCGAATGACAATCTTTTATCAATACCTAAAGAGGAGTTAAGACAAGCGGCAAAGGTTGTTTATAGGAATTTAGAAAATTTAATGCCCTTAATAAAGGGGGTAGAGGAAGTTGGTCAGAGAGCGTTTAAAGAGCTGATGTCTTTTAGAACTGTGAAGCAAGTAGATTATAATTCTTTAATATCAGGCTTAAAGGAAGAGGGTATAAAGGTTGCTGAGCAGATAATGCCATCGGCGTGGAAGGATTCTGGCATTGAGAACTGGTTAAAAACGAATACAGCTTCGATGATTGATAGGTATCTATCAACTGGGAAGGTACCTAAATCTTTAGGTAAGGTTTTAGATTTATTTGAGAAGAGATTTAATGTTACTTATGATCTAACTAATATAGAGCAAATAAAGGCTTTAAAGGATGAGATTGTTTCTAATTGGGATAGGTTTGGGTATGTAAACGATGAAGAGAAGTTTCAATTGATGGATGACATATTACACACTGTTGGTATTAAGCCATTCTTAAAAGTTGAAAAAACGCTACCGGAGGAGAAGAAGCAATTCAACAAGAAAGTAAATGATTATATAAAAGAGAAGATAAAAGCATCTGGAGTCAAGGATGCGGAAGAGCGTAGAAGGATGAGGAAGGAGTTAAGACCTGAGGCTAAGGCGAAGGTATGGGAATCTATGACAGAGGAGGAGAGAGAGGCTTACAGGACTGCTAAGGCAAGGCAGAAGAGGAGAACAAGTGTAGAGACGTTTCTTGTAGCAAGTAGAATTGTTGATATGTTAAAAGGTTCTTCTGCCGAGTTAGCATCTTTGGCTAAAGGGGTAAACTCGTTAGTTGATTTAACATCAACAATTAAGAATCTTCCGAAGAATCTGAAAGACATAAAGAACAAGTTATTGGATGCAGCATCGAGTAATGATAAGACAGGTGTACAGAGTGCGATTGAAAGTTTGAGAACATCTTTATCTGAATTAAGATATGAAGATTTAATCAATTTATCTCGTTTTGATGTTTCTGAGTTTAAGAGGTTGTTGACTGAGTTTCCTGATAGGTTTACTGCTAATGATTTTGAGGATATGTTGAGTAGGTTAAAGGAATTGGGGGAAACTTTACCTGCTATAAGCTATAAGACTGCTGTTGATACGTTGTTGAGGGAGGTAAAGTCAAGGGAATTAGATATTTTATTAACTAAGTTAGAGACAGCAAGTAAGGAAAGTTTAAGAAAGATATTAGAAGATACGGTTGGGATAGAGAGTAAGGCTAATACGGAGTATATGTTATCGGAGATTAGAGAGCAGGTTCAGAGGTTGTTATCGTTGTTTAAGAAGGGTGGTGTATTAGAGGGTAAATCTTTGTTAAAGGACAGGTTAGCAGGTATTTTAGAGGGGGATTATTCGCCGATAAATGTAAGTGATTATTTAACGCCGGAAGATATTGATGAGCTCCCTTCTGAGGTATTAGATATTATCGATAATATTACAGATTTCTGTAATACAATTCATTCAAATATAAAGACCTCTCAGTTACAGGATGTTGGTGGTAAGAAGATAATAACAACAAGTATAGGTGGGGATATAAAGCTTGATATAAGTTTATCCAAGAAACCGAGGATTAGGGTTAATGCTAATAAGTTAATAACCGGGAAGAGATTATCTGAAGAGCATATAAAGAATATTTTGGATTTATCTGAAGAGCAGGAGATGTTGTTTAGTAGAATGAGGGAGTTATTTGATACAACGGTAGAGTGGGGTAGGCAGTTAAAGGAATCTGAAAGAAAAGTCTTGGGTAAGACTTTATATGAGTATTATACGGTTAGGGGTAATTCTGAGAAGTTAGAAAAGTTTTTTGATAGATTAGAGTTACCCCAGAAAGCATCTATAGATGAGTTGAAGAGGATATTTGATAAGTACGTGGAATATCATTTCTCTTTGAACAGGCTATCCAAGTATATATCTGAAAGATATAAGTATGATGTATTACAGACTATATCTGATTATGTGTCTGCAGGAGGGTATAAGAATAAGGTAATAGATGGGTTATTAAGTTCTGATTACATAAGGGATAAGATACCTGAGGATTTAAAGAATGATTATGATAAAGTATTGGCTGAGACTGATGTAAAGGAGAAGGTTAAGGGTTTTGCTAACTTATTGAAGGGGTTAGCGGGAAGGAATCCGGAGATAAGGAATATGTTTGAGAAGTTTAACCTGTCTCCTGAGGCAACTGAATTTATAAAGTCTTCTATTAATGCTGCTGCTTTATGGAAGAGTAATATAGAGAAAGTGTTAAAGGAGATAGCTAAGGTAAAGGTTCCTGATTTTAGAGCGATAGCAGAGAAAGTTGATAACATAGAGAACCTAATAAAAAGTATTGAGGACGTAGGTATAAGTGGTAAAGTCTCTGATATATCTGTTGCTCTTGATTCTTTGGATGAATATTTTAAGAATCTATCGGATTTTGTTGATGTGAGTTTAGATAAGTTTATACAATCTGTTAGTAAGACAGATTTTAGTAAGAGTGTAGAAGATTTGAATAGATTATCTTCGTTGTTAATGTCACCTACTACTGGTGTGAGTATATCTAATAGGTTTGCTGATGTAATAGATTTTATGGGTACGTTTGTTAGTGAGAATTTAAAGAATTGGAAGAATAATAGAAAGTTAATAACGAAGATTTTAGACGATGTTATATACAGGACTATAAAAGAGTCTTCTATATATACCCCGAGGGTATATGAGAAGTATGAGGATTTAGAGTTAAATGAGCAACAGAGGAAGGAGTTGGAGACAAGGTTTGGCAGGATGGTAACAAGGATAGGTGAGGTAAAGCATTTAATAGAAAGAAAGAATTTACCGTTGGAAGTTCAGCATCAATTAAGAGTATCTTATGACCCTGCTTACAGATGGGGGTCTTATTTAAATGAGTTTTATAAGTATAAAGTAAGTTCTGATATATTAGCTTATTATCATAATAAAGAACCGAAGTCTTTTTCTTCTACACAGACTGATGTTCATACTGTTCAGATACCTGAGGAGAGGACTAAGCAGGGAATTTATAAATATGGGGCATTAGCAGGGATGTGGACAACTCCGGAGATGTATAAAGACTTAAATGAAGTTGTAAATTTTGTTCAGGTCCCGGAGTATTGGTTGTATAAGAAAGTAAAGGATATAACATATTTTTGGATGATGATGAGAACGGTGGGTTCTGTGTTTACTGGTATAAGGAATTTTCTGTTTATTCCTGAGAAGATGTTTTTAGATGAGATACCTATGATTGAGACGTCTATTAAGACGAGGGAAGAGATAAAGAGGTTGCAAGCTAATAGAGAGGAAAGGGAGAAGTTGATAGCATCCGGGTTAATAACTGGGGAGGTATTTGCTGATGTAGGAGAGAGCAGTTTCATAATGAATCAGTTAGGTTCTAAGGAGCATCCGTTATCTAAGAGTATGAATTTAGCAAATCATTTGATTTCTGGAGTTGTTCCGGAGGGGACGTTAAAGAAGTTAATGTTTTGGGTAGGTAATGTAGCTCAATATCCTTCTTATCAGACGTTTAGTCAGTTGGTAAGACCGTGGATAAAGGTAAGTGCAGGGGATAAGTTTTCTTTTTCTAAGGTAACAGCTGCTGCTGCTAAGGCATATGGAGCTATGGATGATATTGGCAGGTTGCATTATTATGTCTATGAGAAGGGTAGGATAGAGAAGTTGAATAAGGAGTTGAATTTAGGTTTATCAGAGGAGCAGATAAAGAAAGAGGCTATTAATTTTGCAAGGTTAAATTATCCTCATTCTGCTGATGTTCCTGATTTTGTAAAGAGGTTAAACATTGTGAAACCGTTCTTTGGTTGGTACTGGTCGAGTGCAGGGGCTGTGATGAGGTCGTTGTTATTTAGACCGATGAGGTGGATGGGTTTGTTGGGTATAGCTCATTTATTGGAGAGTGCAGCATATACACAATGGGGTGAGGATTTGGTATCTGATGAAAGGGAGAGACAATTGTCGTTGGGGGATTTTATGAGAGATATGTTGCTATTAAGAATTCCGATGGCATATAATGAGAGGACTAATAGTTGGGAGATGTCTTCTGGTGAGACGAATGCAAAGGTATATTTAAATTTAACTTGGATGATACCGTATATGGATTTATATTCTGAGGACGTAATAACGGCTGTTGGTAATCCTGTAGCATATACTGTTGAGGCTTTAGCGAAGAAGAAGGACCCGATAACTGGTGCAGATGTGTATTACGAGTATGACCCCCCGAATGTAAAGGCTGCTAAGATTATAAGTTATCTTGTAAGGAACTGGTCTTGGAATATAACGCCTGGTAGTGCTGAAGTTTTGAATTGGTATGATAAGACATATGGTTTAGGTTCCATAAGAGAGAGTCCTTATATGCAGTTTTTAATGAATTTTCGTTCTGCACCATTAATGAGGAGGATGTTAGCAACTTTATTTCCGACTGAGGAGAAAGTTAAGCCACCTGCTTCTTTAAAGCTTTTACAAGTTTTTACAGGGGTTCAGCCTGTAATTCAGACTGAGGAGGAAATAGGGGAGAATGTGAGGAGTTATCAGCGTTATTTGTCTATGCAGGAGAATTTAGCAATAGGTAGGTTAAGACGTAGAAAAGATTTAAGTGAAGAGACGAGGTCTTTTCTACAGGAAGCAATAAAGGAATATTATGCTAAGAAGAAGTTAGGAATTGAGGATTAGGTATGTTTCATATAATAACACCGACAGGAATATCGATAGCTAAGCGGTTAATAGAAGAGGGGGAGAAGGTGTATTGTTATGTAGGTTTAGAGATGTATAAACAAGCAGTTGATATTTATGATTTTATAAAGCCATTGAGTGACTTAAAGTATTACTTGAAGGAAGATGATTATGTGATATTTGCTGAGAATGGGTATGGGAGGTTAGGTGAGCAGTTAAAGAAGGAGGGGTATAAGGTATTTGGTGGTAATTTGCTTGCTGACAAATTAGAGGGTGAGCGTTTTTGGTCTATAGATTTAGCAAGGAGTTTAGGGGTTGATATACCTTTGTCGTTAGAGACCAGGGATTTGAATGAGTTAGAGAAGTTTATGAAGGATAATCCGTTAGAGAATGGGTATGTATTTAAGGTTGAGGATTTGGGTTCTTCTTCGTCTGAGACTATTGTTTGTGATGATATGGAGGAGAGTTTAGACGTTTTGTTAGATTTGGGAAAGAAGTATGAGGGGAAGGATACGAAGTGGTTAATACAAGAGAGGGTAATAGGACCTGAGTTAACGATAACTGATTGGTATCATTATCAGTATGGATTTACTGGTGTAGTGTATAGTACACTGGAACAGAAGAAGCCTTTTAATGGTGATTTAGGACCTAATGTAGGTTCTGAGATAACGGTAATGTTTAAGTATTTAAAGGAACCTCGGTTATATGAGAATATAAAGAGGATGGAGCCGGTATTAAAGGCATCTAATTATGTTGGTGAGATAGATATGGGGTTTATAATAACTGATGCTGGGGAGAGGTTATTAGAGTTTACACCGAGGTTAGGATATTGTGCTGATTATGGGTGGTTTGATTTAGGATTGAGGCCTTTGGGGGATATATTTAGGGCGTTTATAGACGGAAATTATAGTGATTATCAATTTTCGAGTTTATGGGATGTTTTATTACCTGTGAATGTATATCCTTATCCTTCACATTCAGGGGCAAAGAAGTTGTATGGTAAGAGGGTAGACATAAGAGTTTCTGATGATATAAACATTTGGAGGGAGGGTATTTGTAAGGTTAGAGGTGAGTGGATAATGGATGGGTTAGATACGAGGGTATTGGTATTATCTTATGCAGACGTATCATTAAAAGGTTGTTTTGACAAGTTATATGATGAGGTAAGGAATGTGAAGGTTGAGGGTGAGGAGTTTTATAGAACCGATGGCTATGAGTATTTTAGAAATCGGATAGAAAGGTTCCCGAAGGAGCTAAGAGATTATATTTTATCAGGAAAAGACCTATAATTGTCTACTTTTTAGGACATCTCAAAATATAGACTACCACTACAAAACCTTTTCTAACGGCATTTTTAAGCGATTTGACGCATAGTTTTTCTCCGGACGATATTTATATCGGAAAATTAAAAAAGTATGCCTCTACGGCTTTAAAAATGCCTTTAGAATCGATTTTAGGGGGATGTCTTAGATATGAATTTTAGGACCTGAAACTTTGGGATTATTTTTTATATTCTTCCCTATTGCAAATTTAAAATCTGAAATCTAAAATTTAAGATATGAGACAGATATAAGATTTATAATAATTTTTTTAAAAATTTTTTAAAAAACTATAAAAAATTTTCTAAAAATTTTAAAAAACCCCTTGACTTTTGATTAAAAAGATATTATATTATGTCATGATGATGAATAAGAAATTCTTCATAGATACTCAATCTCAGAAAGTTAAATGTATTTATCACTATAATTCTGAGGGGGTTGATTGTAATCCTGATTATCCCCCATTGGATTATGTGAATTATACTGAATGCAGGTATAGAAAGCCTTTAGCTATTAATTCATTTAGGAGTTCTTTCAGACGTAGGTATAAAGCTGTTGCTTATATCTACACTTGTCCTCATAGGTTGATAATAAAACTTAACTATGCAATACTAAAAAGATATTATAAAGCAGGAATGGGTTATGTTCTTGATTACATTGAGGAAGGAATTATAAAAAATGATGAGGTTATTGCTAAATATTTAGACAAATATTCTAAATGTTTAGCGAGGGTAGAAACAGAACGAGATGCAGCTATTAACGCTTGTATTAGATTAATACAAGCTGTTAAGACTCATCTCGAAAATATATATGGAGGTGTTTGTTTATGATGTCTACAAGGATTCAACAACATAAGTATAACGATTTTATTGAGATAAGAGAATATGTTTGTAAACCTGATGAGATATGGGATGAGATAGATGTGATTAAACAAGAAGGATATAAGATTGAACTAATTGAGAGATATGATGACGGATACAAGATTAAGATATGTAGAGCTACAGAAGAAAAAATTGAAGATATGGTTGCTAAACATTTTAATGAAGAGCTACTACAACATACTGTCGATATTTTCTCTATTAGAGTAGAACCGGATAGCGCTGAGGTAATCTTTTATACCCGGTCTAAGTTGTTAGATATTGAGAAGTTAGCAGATAGGTATGGGTATAAAATTGATTCTGCTATATATAGTACGCAGCAAAAGAAATTAATAACATTAGTTAAAGAAAATAAGAAAACCAAACATAAGGAGGGTTAATTTATGATTAACATTCCAAGAATAACTCAAAAAAGTATAGAAGGTAAATTAATAATACCTACTTCTGAGATTTTAGATGTACCTAAGGAGATATTTCTGTTATACGGTGAAGAGAATGAAGTATATTGTGATGAAACAATGTTCAAGATTAGGAACATTAACCAAGAGAAGCTAATAAATATCATAGATGTTCTAACCGGTAGTGTTGATTTTAGATTAGAATATGAATTTAAAGAATTAGATTATAGAGCGGTAGTAGAATTTAAGTTATGTGGTTGTAGGTTGTTCAAAGAGAATAAGAATTTAGAAGAACCATTAGAGGAACCTACTTTAGTATATAGGCAATGTAATGCACATAGATTATTCGGCGAACCTCTCAAATTGAAACATTTTAAAATATTTTAAGGAGGTTAGTGATGGAGTTAGTTTATAGTTGTCCTTTCTGTAATGATTTTAAGATTTCCGGTTCGGCAGGACCTAAGTTATATGTTAACGAAGAGAAGCAGGTATGGTTTTGTTTTCATTGTGATAGAGGAGGAAGGTTAACTGCAGATATTAAATCAAGGTTAGTTGCTCCTGTTAAATCTGTAAATTACAATAGCAGGTATGATAAAGATTTAAGTAAGTCTTATCATATTAAGTTATATCCATATTTTTATTCTGAGAAGGTAAGGAAATATGTTGAAGGTAGAATACCGAGGGAAAGTGCTTACAGGTTAAGGTTAATGAATAGAACAGATAAGTTTGTAGCATTTATAGGTCAAGGTTTTATAAATATGAGAGATATAAGAAGTAAGAGATATTTTAACTATGGTTCACCTAAGGCTACGCTAATAAGTAATAGTAAGAATATAGATACGGTTGTTATAGTAGAGGGTATATTTGATGCTGGTTATGTTATGAGTAAATATAATGTTATTGTTACGTTTGGTATAAAGAAACCTAATTTCTTAGATATGTTAGATTTATCAGATTATGTTAATATAATATTAGCTTATGATATAGATTTTTATTATTCAGAAGATATGTGTCGTATGAAGAATAATTGTTATTTAAAGAGGTCGTTAATACAGGAATATAAGAAGTATATAGAGAACAATTATAACAGAGAGTTAATGTTATATATACCGTTTGGTAAGGATATATGTGAAGATAAATATAGAGCATTAACAGTTATAGATAAAGCTATTAGGAGTAAGTTATATGAAGGTAAGGTTAATACTAAAATATAACAATAGCATATATATATATGATAGAGCTAACATATATAGGTGTAGTTATAATGACTATAATATGTTATGTTTGTTAACGGATAAGAGATATGTTAATATTGTTATAAGTAAGCATCTAATAGATAATTTATCTGTAGAAGATTTTAAGAAGCATATAGATATGAATAATAATATAAAAGAAGAACAAGAACCTGTATTAGATGTTGTTGTTGTTGTTAATAAGATACCTATAGATATAGATATATTTACCGGTTTATGTTTGTTGTTAAAAGAAGTATTACTTCACAGATATTTTATATATGTATTAGATATAAGAGATATATTATTAAAAGATAAAGCTGTGGATTTAGATTTAGATTTATCTATATTAGAACAAGAACATATAAATATAAGACCGGAGCATATGAATAATATATTAGAACAAAGACCGGAGTATATAAATAATATAGAACAAGAGCATAAATATATAATAGGACCGGAACAACATCATAGACGTAATATATTAGAACCAGAGAAACATCATAAATATAATATAAGACCGGAGCATAAAAATAATATATTAGAACAAGAGCAACATCATAAAAATAATATAGAACCGGAATATAAGAATAATATATTAAGACCGGAGCAACATCATAGGAATAGTAATAACGAACATAATATAATAGAACCAGAGCAACATCATATAAATAATAACAACGAACATACCGGAATACCGGAGGTAAGGGAACGAACGAACCGTATACCTATAACCCGGAAGGTAAGTAATGGTATTAACACTACGGTTAATATAGAAGAAGAAACAGATGTTAAACCGGAGGTAAGAGAACCGGTAGAGCATATACCTATAACCGAGGTAGTAAGTAATGCTCCTGTTATTACGGTTAATATAGTAAAAGAAGTAGATAATATATTTAACAGAGCGTTAAATATATTAGAGAAATCAAATTCTTGCAGTTATATGTTAGATTTTAATTTATGGTTAAATTTAAAAGATATATATTTTAAATGTTCTAAGGGATTAGTAACTAATATAGAAACACATTTAGAGCAGGTATATATGAATAGTTATGATTATAGTAAATATTTATATCTATATTCTATAGCTAATTCTAAGTATATAAAACCTAAGGTTATAGTTTCTAAATCTGTTACTGGTAGAATATTTTATGCTAAACCTAATATAGCAACATTACCGGTAGAATTAAGAGAACAATTATTTAAAGGATTAACTTCTTATGATGGAATATCTGCAGCATATTATAGTTTCGGTTTAATACATAATTGTAAACATATGTTATCTAACTATAAGAATTCTAACGGTAAGGTATTTAGTAGTACAGCAGATAAGGTTAGTTTTTATAGTATGTTATTTAATTGTTCTTATCCCGGATATAGATATTCAGAGAATGTTAATAGATATTATATAAACGTGTTAACCAGCAGGTTAATAGATACTAATAACAGTAAGATAAGTTATTATTCTAATACTACACACAATTTCTATATTGATTACTTTAACTTATTAGCTATGTTATTGTTATTAGATAACATAAAAGTTAAAGCTATAATAGCAGATGAGTTAATAATAGAGAACGATAACGTAAATATTATTAAACAGAAGAAACAATTAATAGACCAACAAATAAGTGATATATATAAAACAAACATAAATCTTTTAGTAAGGAGGAAACAATTATGAAGTTAAAAGATTTGTTAAAGATTTTAGATATATCTGTATTTAAGATTGGTAATTATGAATTACTTGTTAAGAACCCGGAAGGAAAAGTTCTGCAGTATAATATAAAAGCAGATAATAATAACAAACTTATAATATTGGAGGTGAGTAATAATGAACATAAAGATTAATTGTCTTAAAGGAATAGTAACAGAGCCGGAATGTTTAGAATGTGCTTTAAAAGATAATTATTGTAAATATCCGGTATTTTGGTTGAAATATTTTTGGAATACGAAAGAACGTAAATATGTTTTAGACGTAGATGAGAAAAGAATATTCTCAGTAACAAATCTATTGTATTGTATAAGAAAAGCTTGGATTTCTTATAGAACAGAAGAATTAATTGTAGATTTATCTGCAGTTGGTAACGTAGTAAGAGGATTAGCAATACATCAGTTACATAGTGAATATGAGGAACAGTTAACAGTTCCTATAGACGAAGATTATTTAGTAGGTATACCGGATGCAATCTTAAATATTAACGGTAAGAGAGTTCTAATAGAATGTAAAACCAAGAATTTTAGAACGTTAAGAATAAAATATTTTGATGAAGAATTATTACAATGTCAGATATATTGTTGGATGTTAGCAAAGAATAATAAACCTGTAGACGAGATAAGATTAACGAGAATATATGACTATGTAGAAACGTTGGTATTTAAACCGGATAATGTGGATTATTATGATTTTGTTAAGAATAAGATAAATCAAATAAAGAGTAACAAAGTTCCTGAGTTACTGGAAAGTAATTTATGTTACTCTTGTTGGTTTAAACATAAGTGTAAGGAGCTTAAACAAGAAAATTAATTTTTAGGAGGATATATTATGCCAGACAATAACAAAACATTAAGAATTGGTCTTTGGAAGAAAAAATCTAAGAAAGGAGATATTTATTACGGAGCTATATACCAAGGTAAGGCTTATAACGTAGTTAAGAACCAGAGAAAAGTAAGTTCTAAAGCCCCGGATTTAATGTTATTGGTTACTGATTTAGGAGCTTCTAATAAACAATCTACACCATCACAGAAGCAACAATCTAAGGATGAGGATATGTTTTAATAGGAGGTGTTGTTTATGAGTTCGTATAGTAAGGGTTATTATTTAGAGAACAAGATTATAAAGAATTTTCCATTTGCGGTAAGAAGTGCAGGTTCACATGGAAGTTTTGATGTTTATATCTTTACACCGGAGAGAGTCTTTGGTGTTCAATTAAAGAAAGGGTTAACAACGTCTAAAGCGATAAAGTTATTGGAGAGGTTGAATAAAAGTTTTAAGTATAAGTATTTTGTACCTATAGTAGCAGGAGTAGCAAAGAAAGGGGAGAAGAAGTTAGGTTTAACTGTTGTAAAGTATGGTATAATAGTCAATGAGAAGACGTCACAGAAGATGATTAAATGTCTAAAGGAACATTTGGAGCTTTTAGGATATTTAGGAGGGACAGGGAATGACTAATATACAGAGAGCAAATAAGGATATAACTCAACAGCAGAAAAGTATATCTAAAAGGGATGTAAAGCAGGAGCTACAGGAACGTATAGGGAAGATATTGAGTAATGAAAGTAAGTTTGTCTTGTTATTAGATTTTTCAGGTTCGATGTATGATTACATAGAGAATGTAGGTAAGACGAAGATTAATGAGTTAAGAATATTTGTTAAAGAAATTCCTGAATTACCTGCAGTTATCTTTAATAACGTAGCGACATATTTTTGTAGTTCTAAGCAGATATTGAGTAAAAATCCCGGTGGAGCAACTAATTATTATGAGGCTTTGAAGACCTGGCAGGATTACAGACCGGAAGCAGAGGCAATATTAATTTCTGATGGGCAACCGAATGAGGACATAGAGGAGATGTGGGCTTTGTTAGAGAGTATAAACCAGAGGGTTCACACGATATTTATTGGACCGAAAGACGATGAAGAGTCTATGGAAATTTTGAAGCGTATAGCGGAGTTAACTGGAGGAACGTTTAGTCATATTGATGTTAATATTGTGAAGAACCTGGCAAAACAATTAACAACGAGTGTAAATAAGATATTAGCATTAACGGAATAAATTTATGCGTTATGGCACTTCCGTCTATTATCTTTTATTGCCACCTTTTCCCTACATCAAGGGTTATCCTGCATGTCCCATTTCCCTCCTTTGTTACCACCTTAAGGAAGTGCCATAACGTTTTATTTAGAGGAGTAATTATGAACATAAAAGAAAGAGAATTATTAACGTTTTTTTTAACGGCTCCTGATGAGTTGTATGTTTTAAAGGATTGTATTCCTTATGGGATGTTTTCGAGGGATTTTGGTAGGTTAATGAATGTTGTAATGAGGTTAAGGAAGCAGCAAGGAGCGTTGGTTGAACTGGATAAGGATTTATTAGCTTCGTATTCACCTGAGTTATCTGAGAGTATTTCAGTTTCTAATCCTGAATTACAGCAGGAGGCAATAAAGGATATTATATCTGTAGCTATTATTTCTTTATGTGAGCGCAGGGATTTAGATAAGGTTTCTGAGATTTTAACTCTTTGGAGTAAGTATATTTCTAATCATCTTCATCAACAGCAATCTTGGGTAGAGCCAACTGGAATAAAGGTTTTTGATGATTTATTGCAGGGGTATAAATCAGGGGAGTTGTGGGTATTTATAGGCGGAACTGGTGTAGGTAAGACGTTAACGTTATTGGATTTATTTAGGAGAGCGAAAGCATCAAAGCTTTATGTTTCTATAGCAGATTGTGATAAGGAGCAATTATCTCAGAGGCTTAACAAGAAAGAGGATGAGCCGTATATTGTAGACTTAACGGGTGTTGACAATATAAGTATGTTAAGCATTGAACGTATGATAGCTAAGAATCCAGTGAAGTTGTTGTTTATAGATTATTTAACGGAGATAATAACAGGTATAAGGGACTGGAGGTTTTTAGCGGCTAATGTATTTAGGGAGGTAAGGAGGTTAGCGAAGAAGTATGGTTGTTGTATTATAACAGCAGTTCAAGCTATAGCGGGTAAGATTTATGGTAGGGTAAAGATTGAGGACATAGCGGAGGCAAAGGTTATGTTATCAAAATCTGCAGACGTGATTATTGGTATTGGTAAGAGCTGGTATAAGCCTGTATTATTGTATAATATTGCAAAAGCAAGGAGACCTATAGATTTAACTTCTATTAAGCTTATAGAGATGAGTTATGATTTAAATAGACAAATGTTAGTTGAGAACGTAGATTTTAATGGAGGAGATAATGTTTAAAGCGGGTATAATAAATTATGCAGGTTCTAAAGCGTATTTAGTTGAGACTATAGAACGGCTATTGCCTTATGATAAGAAGTATAATTTCCTTGATGTTTTTGGAGGTTCAGGAGTAGTAATACTTAATAAGAAGCCTCATTGTTATGATATTTATAACGATATTAATAAGAACATAGTGAACTTAATGAAGCAGTTAAGAGGTCATTTTAAAGAATTTAAAGAGCGAGCGAAGTATTTACTTGCTTGTAAAGAGACTTATGATGAGGTATACGAATTACATAAGAGCAATTATGAAGGTTTAGATGAGATAGACTGGGCTGTTTATTTTGCTTACTATGCAAGTACATCTTTGGTAGTTGCATCAGTAAAGAGTGAGTATGGGTTTCATTATGCAGCAGGGAATCATTGGGGAAGATTTTATGAACGTATTGATTTATTGTATGAAAGATTGAGACGTATAACAATTCTTTGCGAGGATTATAGAGTATTGTTAACTAAGTATAATAGACCTAATTTTCTTGTTTATTTAGACCCTCCGTATATAGACAACAAGTATGGGAATTATTCTCAAGGGGATATAGACCATAAGGAGTTAGCAGATATTTTACATAATGCAAGATTCAAATGGTTAATGAGCCATTGGGAACATGAAAGGATAAGGGAACTGTATAAGGGATACAATTATTATGAGGTTGATTTCTTAACATTTGTCCAAGCTCATAGGAACAGGTATAAAGAATGGTTAATATCTAATTATGATTTAAACCGATTTGTAATGTTTGGAGTCAAAGTTTTATAATTTGAAATCTAAGACGTCTTTTAAAATCAATTCTAAGGGCATTTTTGGGGGCGTAGACGATAGGTTTTTCGTTTATACGTATTTTTATACTCCCGGATGAAAAAGTATGCCTTAAATCGCTTGTTTTCGCTTTGTCATAAAGTATTACTTTAAGTATTAGTTTTTATTTATCAAGTATTACTTTAACTATTAGTTTTTATTTTTCTTCATCTTCTCTTCATCTTCGGAGATTGGGGACATAGGGTCTGGAATTAGGTTTCGGATTTTTTGGGGTTTGGGGCAGGTATGGATTAATGAAAATTACTTAGTAGTATGATTAAAAATTTACATAATGAAACTTGCAAAGGTTTTACTTTGCAGGTTTCAATTTATGTTAAGATTGAAGGTATAGAGCTTTGCAATCATAAAGATTGCAAAGCTTTTTTTTATGTTCTCGAGAGTATAACGCTAAAAAAAAGGAGGTGATTAATATATGTTGTTGAGACTATCTGAAAAGCAGCTATACAGGAACGATAATGATAAGTTGGGGTTAGAGAAGACGTTTAGTATATACGAGCGAGTGTATAGGTTGGATAGTACAGATGATGTTAGAGATCAATGCTTATTTGTAGAAGCATTTCCAGCGGTAAATACTACAAGCAAAGTAGAAGAAACAATGAAAGGTATTATTCACTATGCGGTTGATGCAGATGTGCAAATTAATGGAGACGTTGCATTGTATGTAAATGGAATTCCTGTTGCTGTGATAGACAGGAAGAATAGAGTAGCATATGTAGGTTACACTTCATTGACCAGAATGGAGCTTAGACCGTTAGTGAAGGAGTTCATATTGCAATACTTCGATTTCAAAGAAGCGGATGCTGCCATACCATCTTTGGGTATGGACCCGGAGTTTGAAATAGTAGTAGACGGTAGAGTAAAGAGAGCAGTGGACTATATGTTAAAAGACGAGTACACAGAAGGCGGCGTTGGAATAGATGGAAGTTGTGACCAAGCAGAGTTTAGACCAGAGCCATCAACATATCCAGAGGTGTTGGTAGACAATTTAAAGAAGATAGTTGTTAAGGCATATGAGAAGCTGAACTCAAGTAACGATAGAATATTTGACTTCGCGTTGAGCGGTAATGTGTATCCGCTGGGTTGTCACATTCATAGCGCTTGGTGTATGAAGCCAACGTCAAGTGATTTCGAAACAATACTGAAAGCGATAGATAAGGCGTTCGGAGATTTTGTATCGTTGAGCGGTAAAGCAAGAGGAGAATACAAATACAGGGGCGCTTATAGGAGTAACAGCGCTCCGTATGGTGACATATTCGGTTGGGAATATCGTTCACTCCCAACAATTATTCTTTATGACTTGGAGGAGTTCACATCGATGTTACACACATACCAAGAGTTGTTGAAGAAGTTATTCAAAGGTCAAGAGGTTAACGTTTATCCGGTTCACACGCACTATTATGATATGCTGGCAGAGTTGCTGAGGACAAAGAACAACAGGACGATACTTGCTCCGTGGATAGAGCGTACAGGTATATTTTATGGTTATGACTGTGACTTTGACGATGCTATTAAAGCAGATTTCGAGTCAACGTTCCTGAGGAACTTCAAGAGAATAAACAACATAAAGAAAATCCGGATTATAGGTGCTTCTGTGAGCAGAGGGGATGACTACATAGATGTAATCGAGCGTGAGAGTAGTATTATTATTTGGTTACCATACAGATTTAGAACAGACAAGGAGTTCTACAATTGCAATAAGCATGTTGTAATCGATAGAATAATTGCAAAGTATAAAAATATAACAAATGAAAATACCATAAAGGAGAACAATTATGAGTAAAGATAAAGATTTTATAAATTTTCTTAAATCTGAAGCGCGTCATTATTGGCGCGTTTCAGATGAAAAGAAGACGGAATTAGAGCGGTATATTATAGAAGTTGCAGGTAGAATGTATAGTTTCAACGCTAAATATTACTACGTTCCTGATGTTTTTGGATATGCTATTACAGGCGGAGGTTGTGTTCGCATACATGAAAATGGATTAAGAGTAGTAACGTTGTTTAAACATTCAATGATGACACTGCTACACGAAATAGCGCATTGTTTTGGGTTGAACCAAAAGCAAGCAATAGATTGGAGCCATAAAATCTTTAAGAATGCATTCCCAAAGACGTATAAAAGAGCAGTAGAGAGGGGATTGTTCTTAAGTTATCCAAAAGGACAAACAGCAGAGGAGGAAAGCGATGTGTAATATAGTTGTTTGTCAAAACAGGAAGCCATCACTTAGCGAGCTGGAGAAGTTCGCTAAGAATGATGGAGACGGAATAGGTTTCGCTGGGTTCAGCAACGGAAGTCTTATTGTTAAGAAAGGTTTCTCCGCTAAAAAAGTAGCGGAGGTATTTAAAGCAATTGAAAGGTTGGAGTTGCCAGTTGTAATTCACTTTAGAACGGCTTCAATCGGAGACAGCGTGCCGTTGCTATGCCATCCGTTTGGAATAGCGCCGGAATACCACGCTAAGAAAGCTTCAGCGTGGTTGTTTCATAACGGCACGTATAGAGAATATCTCAACTTAGCGTTGATGTTATCGATTGCAAAAGGTTTACAAATTCCAAGCGTTCTTTCAGACACGGCTGTAATAGCAGTGGCTACATATTACGCAGGAGAACGGTTGTTGGAGCATTTAGCAGAAAATAGTTGGATGAAGTTTGCTGTTGTTGATAAAGACGGTGTAAGAACGTATGGCAGATTTTTTGAAGAGAAAGGGTTGTTGGTGTCATCGCTCACTTATTCATACGTTGGGCACGGATATGTAATCAACGGTAAAAACAACACAGGAGGGTTGTGGTATGAGTGAGACAGCAAAAAGAAAAATAATGGTATGTTGCAACCTATTGATTGCAGCATACCTATCAATAATGTTCAATTCATATTATCCGATAATAGTTTACATTATAATCAAGAGCGCTGTAGCTTTCTACAGCGCTCTAAAGGAGGGTAGCAATGAAAATTAGAAAGAAAAAACTATCGTTAGTAATACCAATTGACGAAGGGGCTAAATTTGCTCTGTTGACCCCGTCTAAAAGAAAGAACCGCTACAAGCTGGAGTTCTTTGATCCAGAGGGTAAAAGCTGTAGGCGCTGTGGAGACTATACTTACAATAACAAATCGTTTCATTACAAATGCAGATTTAAATATCTTCGTGGAGTTGAAGCTGCGAGGTGGATAACGTTTAATTATGACTTAACGCTATGGAAGAAACGTAGAGATGATGGCTGCTTAATGCAACCAAGGGTATATTACTATGACGGTAAGAAACATACAGATTGTCCGCTGAATTTCGATGGTTCAGAGTTCTGTTCTTATTGTGGGAGACCTCTTAAACGCAGGTATAGGGTATTCTTTTGTAGAGACGTTGGGGGAGTGTGGTTTTGTAGTAAACGTTGCCATCGGAACTATCATTGGTATTAATCTTCATCATTTGTTATTGGAGAGCGTTGTCCCAAGCAACGCTCTCCAAGCCAACGGCAATATTAACGGATGATGAGATTAATAATTATTACATAATTGAAATCTTAAAATGAAAGGAAGTGAGAACATGAAGAAGACGATATCAATCCGGAAGTTAATATCGTCTGGGTTGGTAAACCCAGACGATATTAGGCTTACTTCCCTTTTGAGTGAAGATTCAAAGGGGAAGTATTTGTCAAAGAATCCTACTTCGTCAATAGACGGGGTAGGATTCTATTTCTTTGATGGGACTACATTATATAAATATGTAGTCCCATCAGAGAATTACGAAATTAAGATCTACGCAAGGAGGAAGAAATAGCTTCCTCCTTGCATAGATGAAACTTGATAGCTGGCAGCTTTGCAGCTGCCAGCTATCGAAAGGAGGAATAAGATGGCAAGTATAAAGGATGAAATAAAAAGACTAAATAAAGAAATCACTTCCTTAAAGAAGGAAGTGATTTCTTTATACTTTTTGATTTATTTTGACGAGGATTTCGAATCCTCGTCAAGCGATATTGAAAGATTCATTAATGACTTGGAAGCTCTCAAAGCTTCCAAGTCAAAGAATGAATAAGCTATGAAAGCTTATTCATTCTTCTAAGCTTCCATAAGCTGTAAAGCTTATGGAAGCTTTTTTTTTGGTCTTTTGAAGCTTCCATAGGTTCCAAACCTATGGAAGCTTTTCTACTCCATACCGCGGGTTCTTATATATCTAAATCATATCAAATATAGATTAATACTATATTTTCAATAAAATATACGGCGGGGGTATATGTATATAAAAATAATACTATATTACTCCCAAGGTCTATTGCATAAGTGATAAATATATGGCATATATAAATATATGGCATAAGTGATAAATAATAAAATATATTGCATAATAAATAAATAATAACTATATGCCAAAATAATAAATATATCTCATATAATAGATAAAGAATAACTATATGCCATA
>Ga0078972_1004271_pt1 | contig 39839 bp, 37 predicted proteins | sample YelNatPaOPGAMG01_FD_67568 | JGI IMG/M metagenome (GOLD analysis project Ga0078972, IMG submission 67568) | Hot spring thermophilic microbial communities from Obsidian Pool, Yellowstone National Park, USA - OP-RAMG-01 (SPADES assembly) (version 2) | ecosystem: Environmental > Aquatic > Thermal...
TCTTTCATTTTATTTATCCCTGGATTTTTTATCCCTATAAAAAAAGTTTATGTTTTTGGTGGATTTTTTGAAAGTAAGAAAATAATGAATAAAAAAATTTATGCTATAAATTCATCAGAATTAAAAAAAGAAATTATGAAGGATGAGAGTATAAAAGAAACAAAAATTATAAAGTTTCCTTATGGAATTTTATTTATTATAATTAAAAAAAGGGAACCAGTTGCATATTATATTGAAAATGGTATTTTAAAATGTGTTGAGAAAAATGGTTTTATCTTCAAAACAGATGAAAAAAATAAAAGAATGAAATTTCTGAAAGGGAATAAAGAGAGAATTGTTGAAGGAATAGAATTGATGAAGATATTGAAAAATGTTGACACTATTTATCTTGGAAGAGATGGACCAATAACAAAATTAGGTAACTTTGAAATATTATGGGGATACAATGGATACAGAGAAAAACTTAAAATTATTGAAAAGATAATGAAAAAATTTGATGAGAGTGGAATAATTGATATGAGATTTAAGAACAATATATTTTTTATCAAGGAGGAAAAATGGCTGAATTAAAAAATTTAATAACAGGTCTTGATGTTGGAACAACAAAAATAGCAACAGTTATTGCAAGACCAATAAGTGATAACATAGTTGAGATAATAGGTGTTGGAACATCAAAATCTGAAGGGTTAAAGGCTGGAACAGTAGTAAATCTCAATGATACCGTTGCTTCTATAAAAACATCCGTAGCACTTGCAGAAAGGATAGCAGGTGTAAAAGTTGAAGAGGTATATGTTGGAATATCAGGTAAACACATTAAGACAATAGAATCAGAAGGGACTGTGAGTATAAATTCTCCTGAAAAAATAATATCGGAAAAAGATGTTGAAAAGGTTCTTGATAATACAATGTTTAATCAACCAGGTGAAATACTCCATATAATACCAAGAGAATTCATTATTGACAAAGTAACACAGGTGAAAAATCCAGTTGGGATGATAGGAAATTTTCTTCAGGTTAAGGCGAGCATAGTTAAAGGGGAATTAAACGATGTCCAGAATATGATAAGGTGCGTAGAACTTGCAGGTTTGAAAGTGAAAGACCTTGTCTTACAATCTCTCGCTTCATCTTATAGTGTCCTTGATAACAATGAGAAAGAACTCGGTGTAATTTTGATTGATATAGGTGGTGGGACTACTGATACTGCTATATTTTACAATGGTGCATTGAGAAGCACATATATTGTTCCTTATGGTGGAGAAAACATAACGATTGATATAGCAAAAGTTGTCAAGACAACAAAGGAGGCAGCAGAAGAGATAAAATTGAATTATGGTGTAGCGATGAAGAAACTTATAAAGGATGAGAATGCCAAGGTAACAATTCCAGGTATATCAGGAAGAGAGCCTTTCACTGTTCCACAGAGTTTTATTTCAGAGATAATTCATCAAAGATTAAGAGAAATACTTGAATTTGTTTACAGAGAGGTTAAGGCTAATGAAAATATTGAATTGTTAAGTTCGGGTATTGTCCTTACAGGTGGGACAGCAAAAATGAAAGGAATAGCACAACTTGCTGAAGAGATATTTGGAACATATGTAAAAATAGGTATACCTGAAAGAGACATTTCGGGTCTTAAGGATTCTGTTCATAGTCCAGCCTTTGCAACATCAGTGGGTCTTGTGAAATATGCAATGGCACATCCTCAAGAAAAGGAGTATAAAGAGAGTAGAAATATGAAAAAAATAGTTGAAACAATGAAAAAGTGGTTTAAGGAATTTTTTACAACCTAAAAAAGGAGGTTTTAAATGTTTAGTGTTCCAGAAAGTCCAGTCCAGCCCGCAAAGATTAAAGTTATAGGGGTTGGAGGATGTGGTGGTAATGTTTGTAATTATCTTTACAAGAATGGTATAAAGGGTGTGGAAATCTATGCAGTGAATACAGATATTCAGGCATTGTCTTCATTATCCGTTGATAACAAGATACAGATTGGTGAGAACCTTACAAAAGGTAGAGGAACTGGAGGCGAACCTGATCTCGGGAAAGAAGCGGCAAATGAAAGTTATGATAAATTGAAAGAGATTATGATGGATGCGAACCTTGTATTCATTACAGCAGGAATGGGAGGAGGAACAGGAACAGGAGCATCACCCGTTGTCGCATCAGTGGCAAAGGAAATTGGTGCTTTAACAATCGCTGTTGTAACAAAACCTTTTGAGTATGAAAATAAGATGGAAAAGGCAATGAGAGGAATTGAGGAATTGAAGCAGGTTGTTGATTCAATACTTATCATTCCAAACCAGAAACTTTTAAGTTTTAAAAATGTATCTCTTTTTGAATTGTTGCAGGACAAAACAGCGGATGTTCCAGCAAAAGCAGTTCAGGGTATTTCAGACCTTATTGTAAATACGGGATATATAAACAGGGATTTCGAAGACCTGAAGAAAGTTATGACAAAAAGAGGGAAAGCAGTGATTGGAATAGGCGAAGGTTCAGGGGAAAACAAGGCTGTGGAGGCTGCTCAAACTGCTATCAGTTCACCCCTGCTTGAAGATATTGATATTTCAAAGGCGAAGAGTGCACTAATAAATATAACTTCAGGGAGAGATTTGACATCACAGGAATTTGAGGAATGTATAAATCTTATAAGGAAGGAATTGAATAATAACATTGAGATATTTTTCGGTTTTGTTCCTGATGATAATATGAACGGAAAAGTCCGTATTACACTCATCGCCACAGGTATTGAGTATGATACTAAGGACGAAAGGATGAATGAAATAATAACAAAATCATCAATACTAAAGCCAAAAGTGGTTATAACAGATAAAACAAGTATAGAGGACCTTGAAATACCAACTTATTTAAGGAGGAATATAGACTGATATGAAAAGGGAAATCCCTGAAAATATCAAAAAAGAGATAGAAAAATTAAGAGACCTTATACATTATCACAATTATAGATATTATGTCCTTAATCAACCCGAGATATCTGATTATGAGTATGACCAGTTATATAAAAGACTTGTAGAACTTGAAAAAGAGTATCCTGAACTTATAACACCTGATTCTCCAACAAGAAGAATAGAAGAGGCTTTAACAGGTGAATTTCCCGTTGTTGAACATAAAGTTCCTATGTTATCACTTGAGAATACATATTCAATTGAAGAACTCCTTGATTATGAAAAGAGGCTTAAAAGGATTGTTGGTGATATTGATATTGATTATGCTGTAGAATTGAAGATTGATGGTGTTGCTGTAAGCCTTGAATATAAAGATGGAAAATTTTCCAGGGGTTCTACAAGGGGAAATGGATTTTTAGGTGATGATATAACGAATAATCTTAAAGCGATAAAATCTGTTCCTTTAAAAATAATAACTGATGAAAAAGACCTTTATGATATTGAGGTGAGAGGGGAAGTATATATGCCAAATGATGCATTCCTTGAATTAAATAAAAAAAGAGAAGAGCAGGGTGAAGTTCTATTCGCAAATCCGAGGAATGCAGCAGCAGGAACATTGAAAAACCTTGATCCAAAAGTTGTTGCGGAGAGGAAACTTGATATTTTTATTCATACGATAGTGAAGATGTCAGAGAGATTCAAGACACATACAGAATGTATTGAAAAACTTAAGAAGATTGGATTTAAAACAACACCTTACATATTCAGGATAAAAAAAATGAAGGAAATAGAAGATATCATAGAGAAATGGGATAAAGAGAGGCACAAATTACCATACGGAACAGATGGGCTTGTGATAAAAGTTGATAATCTTAAATTGAGGGAAGAACTCGGATATACTGAAAAATCACCAAGATGGGCAATAGCATTCAAATTCGCACCTGAAAGGGTTGAAACAAAACTTTTGAGGATAGAACCAAATGTTGGAAGGACTGGTATTGTTACACCAGTTGCAATACTTGAGCCTGTATTTATTTCAGGGACAACTGTCTCAAGGGCATCATTATACAATGAGGATGAGATAAGGAAAAAGGATATAAGGGAAGGTGATTATGTGTATGTTGAAAAAGGCGGAGAAATCATACCTAAGGTTGTAGGTGTTAATAAGGGAAAAAGGACAAAGGAACAAAAAGAATACAAATTTCCTGAAAATTGTCCTGTTTGTGGTTCAAAACTCGTAAAAGAGGAAGACGAAGCACATTGGAGATGTGTTAATATATCCTGCCCAGCACAGGTAAAAGGAAGAATAATTCATTTTGCATCAAGAAATGCAATGGATATTGAAGGGCTTGGAGAGGCACTTGTAGATATCCTTGTGGATAAAGGTTTCTTAAAGGACTACGGCGATATTTATTTCTTAAATCCTGAAGAGATTGAAAAACTTGAGAGGATGGGGAAAAAATCAACACAGAACCTTATGAACGCTATTGAAAATAGTAAAAATAGAGGGCTTGATAAACTGATTTATGCGATAGGAATAAGAAATATAGGTTCTCATGCTGCAAGATTACTTGCAAAGAGATTTAAATCAATGGATAGATTCATTAAGGCAGATTTTGAAGAACTTTCAGAGATTGAAGGAATAGGACCAGTAAGGGCTCAAAGTATAAAAAACTTCTTTAATATTCAGCAGAATATTGATGTGATAAAAAAATTGAAGAAAGCAGGTGTTGTGATGGAGATGAAAGAAGAAGAGAAAGAGAGCCCTATAAAAGGTAAGAAATTCGTTTTTACAGGAGCACTTGAAAAATTTACAAGGGATAAGGCGAAAGAAATCGTCCTTTCATTAGGAGGAGAGGTTTCAGATTCTGTCTCAAAAAATGTTGATTTTGTTGTTGTTGGTAAAGAGCCTGGTTCAAAATATGAAAAGGCTTTGAAACTTGGGATTAAGATTATAAGCGAAGAAGAATTCCTTAAAATGATAAATATGTAATTGCGGAAGGGGGGAGTTGAACCCCCACGGGATTATTCCCACTGGAACCTGAATCCAGCGCGTCTGCCATTTCCGCCACTTCCGCTCATCATTGCATAGAAGTATATTTAATAAAAATACTTGTTGGGTCAATATTTACTTCTTCACCTGAAAGTATCTTCTTTACTTTTTTCCGAGGAGTATCTGTTTCTATCTTGCTTCCTCCTTCCTTTAAAATAGCAATATTTCCATCCTCAAGAAACATACCTATCTCGCCTGATGTGAGTTGAACAATTGTCCCTGGTGGATATGTCCCAAGAAGTTCAACGAATTTATCCACTATCACAGGGTCAAATATTTCCCCTTTCTTTGAAATAATATAATTTATTGCTTCAATAGGTGTAAAAGCCTTCTGGTAACACCTTGCAGTTGTCATCGCATCGTATGTATCAACAACCCTTAAAATTCTTGCAAAAAGGCTTGGCTTTTCTATATTAAGTTTTGGATAACCAGAGCCATCATAATCTATATGATGTTCAAGTATTCCTCTCAGAGCAAATGCAGGTATGTTTTTTAAACCTCTTATCAATAGCAATCTTTCTGCACTCCAATGTGGATGTTTCTTTATTATTTCAAATTCTTCTTCAGTTAATGGTGCAGGTTTTTCAAGAATTTCCTCTGAAATATTTGATTTCCCTATATCATGGAAAAACCCAGCCATACCAAGTTCTGTTATATCCCTTTTTTCAAGCCCAAGTTTGATACCAAGTGCAATAGAAAGAATGGAAACATTCACAGAATGATTCAGTGTATATGAACCAATATTTTTAATTGTTGTAAGCCCAATCATAAATGTTTCGTCCTGTAATACATAATCTGTAAATAACTTTATTATCTTTCTTGCCTTTGTTAAATTTATCTGTTCATTTGTATAGAGACTTTCAAACGCATCCTTTAGATAAAAAATGCTGTTCAAGAAAATCTTTAATGCCTCCCTCTTAAAGGATTTATCTTGCTCAACATGTTGTTCTTTTGAAAGCATAGTTATACTTATATTTTTTATCCCTCTGTTTCGAAGATAACCAATAAGTTCTTCAAAGTCTTTTGAATCCTTTGGGAATGTCCTTGAAATAATAAAGATAAAATCATTTAACTCTTCTTTCTCAAGTCCTTTATGGAAAGTAATTTCTTCAATATTCCTGATAGTTAATTCATTTAAAAGTAATCTATAAGGTCCCATAATATCAAGCGATACATCTATTCTATCGTCATCTAAAAATATGTAATTAATTTTCATTTTCAATGTAAAGTCACCTCTTTCCTTAAGTAAATCAGCGATTATTTCAAACAATCTCTGTATATGTTTTCTATATGTCTCGTTTGATTTTTCAAAGAACGCACCTGTTCTTATAGAGATTGTAAGATACAAAATTAGATTCCTAATTTTTTCCATAATTTTTTAATACCTCCTTTATAGCATTTCTTAATATAAATGATTTTTTAAACTTTTTAAGAATTGAGATACCATCTTTACCCATTCTCGAGAGTATTCTAATTATTGAGATTTTTGTAGAAATAATCTCTTTCTTTAAGGAGAATTTTCTTAACATCATCTCAAAAACAGGAAGAACATCTTCTTTTCGCCATGATGAAAATATTCTTAAAAGATTTTCTCTTTCTTCAGGATGTAAAGACCAGAATTTATTATCAACAATTTTTTCCCTGATTATTTTAAATTCATTTTCATTTTCAATAGACTTAATATTTCTCAAAATGCTAATCCTTATATCATCATCTTCATTAAGAAATTTAAACCATTTTTCTCTATGTGCAACCTCAAGAAAAATTTTAATTGCAGTATTCTTAAATTCTTCCATTTTAAAAAATGGAATAATAAAATCTGAATAAGAAGGCTCTTTTACAATAGAAATAATCTCAAGGAGATATGGAACAAAACTCTTTGGAACAGGGAGTAAAAAACTCAATGCATCTTTATCTTTTTTACATATCTCAATAACAACATTCTTAAAAAATTTAAATAATTCAGGTGAATCCACACTTTTTAAAAATTCTTTTATGGAAGGTAAAATCTTTCCACCTCCGTTAATCATAATCTCTGCAATTTTTTCTCTTTTATCTTTATCCTGCAAATAATTGAAATAAAGTTCTAATGCGCTTTCAGAATAGATTAAATCCTCAAAGTTTTTTAATGGAATTTGTGCCTCTTTTGAAAAATCTACAACAGAAATTAACTCAATTATATTCCCTTCGTTTATAGCGGTTTTAATGAAGTCTTTTATAAATGTTAATATTTCTTTCCTTTTTTCCTCATCTGTTTCAAGAAGATATATATTTAAAACAGTTTTTAAGACGGATTCCGTTCTTTCATTTTCAAGTGTCTCTGTTATTATAGAAGGTTCTTCCTTCCCTTCTATCTTTTTAAAATTTAAGAAAGATGATTCTGTTTTTTCAAGTGTGAAATCAAATTTATCGGTTGGAACATCCTTTTCTATCATCCAGGAATAATCTTTTGGAGCCTCTTCAACAAAATAGAAGAGGATATTGGAGAAGTTTTCAACCCACAAGTCCTCTATAAGATTCATATGGATTGAAAAATCATGCTGAGAAATTATTGTTATAAATTTTTCAATCTCTCTTTTTTCAATTGCATCAAGAAATGTTATACTCCTTATTCCATTTCTATAAAAATATAAAGGAAGGCTGGTAATCTTGTTTTTATCTTCATAAATTGTATTATTCTCAAACATAATCTTTGATTCCTCAATGTTCAATACAAGCGGTCCAAAACTATTTAAATATCCTTGTAGATGTTCATAAGTTTCGTCAAGGAACTTTTCAAAATTAGATTTGACATTTCCATACATTTTTATGTTTTTAATACATTTATAAAATGTATTAAAAAATATCTTTGCTTGATTTAATTTATCCATATCTTATAAAAACGGAGAGGGCGGGATTTGAACCCGCGAGAAGATTTTCATCTCCCACACGATTTCCAATCGTGCTCCTTAAGCCACTCGGACACCTCTCCATAAAGCTGGTGAGCGGATTTGAACCGCTAACCAGCGCATTACGAATGCGCTGCTCTACCATTGAGCTACACCAGCAATATTATAATTTAAATACATAAAATTTCAAGGTCAAGAAAAAAATTTTAAAAAAAGAATCTTGCCTTTGCTAAAACCTTAACACCATTTTCAATATACTGAATATCAGTAAAATAAATTCTATTGTCTGTTTTAAGCCCAAGTTCTTCAATTGTTTTTAGAAGTTTTCTTTCTCCTTCAACCTTTGCACCCCTTAAAGCAAGTGCCCTTTTTTGTGCATCGTTTAGAGATTTCTGGTATGGGAAGAAGACCTCAGTTGAAATATAATTTTCTTCTATTGTAAACCCTTCCTTTTCAAGAATCCTCAATTTCTCCTCTTCTAACCCTTTTTCTATTATTTCTATCTCTTCAATGATAAATCTTCCTCTTTTAAAAAATCCACCCCCGGCATAAATAAGAATTTCCATCTTTTTATTCTTTGCAAATATAGTCATATCATTCTGATAAATTTCGAGAAATTCAGGTCTTGATGTACTCCATTCTTCTTTATCAGTCCCTTCCCATAAGAAAAAAGTAGAATCTATCTTCAAAATTACAGGTGGAAGAACAATTGATTTTGAATTTCCATAATTTTTCACATATATTCCAAGAGAAGAACCTGAAAGATTTTTCATTTTCATCCTTAATTTTATACCTAATGTTCCTTCTTTCAAAGGAATTTCATATAGCACATATCCACCATTGAAACCACCTGTAAGATAGATAGAATTATCCATTTTCTTAATTCCCCTTGCATCCTTATAAAGATGAAGGTTAAGAATAAAAGTAAAAATTATAACAATCATATATCCTCCATTTTTATAAATATAAACATAAATATCATTATGTCAATAATTGATTTAATTTATTGACAAAAATTTTTTTCACTTTAAAATCTTTTTATGAAAAAGATTTTAAATATTTTCCTTATAATAGGAATGATAGGGTGTATAAAAAAACCCGAGATAAAAGAAAAGATTGATTTTAATATTTTGTATGAGAAAGGTCTTGAATATTATACCCAGAAAAGGTTTCAAGAGGCGGATTCTGTTTTCAGGATAATAATTGGGAATGCAAAGGATGAAAAGGTGATAGGTAAATCGTTTTACTATTTGGGTAAAATTGCTGAAATTAATAAAAAATACAGGGAATCAATTGTTTTCTATTCATCCGCATTTAATCTTGGTTTTGGTGACAGGGAAAAATTCCTTGAACTATTAAATACCCTTCAACCCGTTATTGTTGAAAAAGAGATTAAAAGTATTCCTGAAAAGATAAAACCAGATGCACTTATAATAATAGCAAGAAATTATATAAAGGAAAATGATGCAAAGAGCGCTTCAAAGATTTACAGGATTTTTTTGAGCAATTATCCTGACCATCCGATGGCAAATGAAGCGAGAAATTTTTTGAAAGGAGAGAAGATTAAAAAGATTGCCGTTGTTTTACCTTTAACAGGTGATTACTCTGAACTTGGTAAGTTTGTAAAAGAAGGTATTGAGAAATATTCCTCTTCCCGTTTCTCATTATTTTATTATGATAATGCGGAAGACCCTTTAAAAACATACGAGATAATGAAAGAGATTTCACAAAAAAAGTATGATGGTGTTATTGGACCATTACTTTCAAATAATGCTGTCATATCATCAATATTCGCTAATATTTATAATATCCCGATGGTATCACCCACTGCAACATCAAATTTACCTGATATATTTGGAGATTTCTACATCAGTATAAATAAATCTTCAACTATTGAATGTTATGCTGCTGCTGATTATGCTTTTAATACACTCAACGCAAAAAAGGCTGCTGTAATCTTTCCAGAGAGTGATTTTGGGAGAAAAGCGTTTAGCGATTTTAAAGAATACTTTGAATCTCTCGGAGGGAAGATTGTATACTTTGAAAGTTTTTTGAGAAAGCAAAGCGATTTCAAGGATGTTTTAAGGGAAGTAAACAGAAGCGATGCAGAGGTTCTTTTTATTCCAGGAAACCCTGAAGACCTTATTCTTTTAATACCCCAGATAAAATTTTATAATGTAAGGGCAAATATACTCGGGAATAGTGGATGGAAATCTATTGAACTTATCAATAAGATTGGTAAGGATTATTTTGAAGGTGTTATAATATTTCAAAAGGAAATGAAAGAAGGGGTATTTGAAAATAATGAAGAAGAAGAGTCTAAACTTAAACAACTTGGTTATGACGCAATGAAACTGCTTGATTTTGTTTTATCAGGTGATATTACAAAAGGTTTTGGTGGTATAAATTATAATAACATTCAACTTTCTGCTGGCTCAATTGACCCTAAACTTGATATTTCAAAGGTAAGTATTTTCAATGTAAAAAATGGTAAGTTTCAAAAAATCAGTGAAAAATAGGAGGAATTATGGGAAAAAAGAAAAAAGAAGAAAGAAAGATAGAAAGATTATACTTTAAGGAGAAAAATTTTTATTTTCTCCTCGCAGGGATTTTATCCATCATATTAGGATACATAACACTTGCAAAAGGCTCTATAACACTTTCTCCTATACTTCTTGTTCTTGGCTACCTTGTTCTAATACCTATTGGAATCCTTATTAAATAGGAGGAACTATGGAACATTTGATAAAAGTGGATTGGGAAATAGCAGAAGCAATAATGAAGGAAGCAGAAAGACAGAATTCTAAACTTGAACTTATTGCATCTGAAAATTTCGTCTCTTATGCAGTGATGGAGGCAATGGGTTCTGTAATGACGAATAAGTATGCAGAAGGTTATCCTGCAAAAAGATATTATGGCGGATGCGAATGGGTTGATGTTGCAGAATCACTTGCGATTGAAAGGGCAAAAAAACTATTCAACGCAGAACATGCAAATGTCCAGCCACTATCAGGAGTTCCTGCAAACCTTGCAGTTTATACTGCATTTTTAAAACCCTATGATAAAATCTTTGGGCTTTCTCTCTCTCATGGTGGGCATCTTTCTCATGGATATTCTGTAAGTATTACAGGTCAACTTTATGATGCATTTCAGTATACTGTTGATCCTGTAACAGAACAGATAAATTACGATGATTTATGGAAACTTGCAAAGGAACATAAACCAAAATTGATAATGACAGGGGCAAGTGCATACCCAAGAATATTGCACTGGGAGAAATTCAGGGAAATAGCAGATGATATAGGTGCATATTTTGTCGCTGATATTGCTCATATTGCAGGGCTTGTCGTTGCAGGTCTTCATCCAAATCCAGTTCCATTAGCAGATGCAGTTACAACAACAACACACAAGACTTTGAGAGGTCCAAGGGGTGCAATTATTCTTTGTAAAGAGAAGCATGCAAAAGCAATAGATAAAGCAGTATTTCCTGGTTTGCAGGGTGGTCCACATATGCATATAATCGCTGCCAAAGCAGTTGCCTTTAAAGAAGCAATGACGGAAGAGTTTAAAGAGTATCAGAAACAGATAGTAAAGAATGCAAAGGCTATGGAAGAAGAATTTAAGAAACTTGGATGGAGGCTCGTTGCTGGTGGAACAGACACACACCTCCTTCTCGTTGATGTAAAAAGTAAAGGAATAACAGGGAAACAGGCAGAAGAAGCACTTGATAAGGCAAATATCACTGTTAATAAAAATACCATTCCATTTGATAAAGAAAAGCCCTTCATTGCAAGTGGTATAAGGGTTGGAACACCTGCTTTAACAACAAGGGGTATGAAAGAAGATGAAATGAAAAAGATTGTGAGATTGATAGATAAGGTTCTTACAAACATAGATAATGAAAAAGTTTATGAAGAAGTAAGAGAAGAAGTTAAAATGTTAACGGAACAATTCCCTCTATACAGGGAATTGATGGAAAAACACAAAAACCTAAAAAAGGAGGATTGATGCACAAAAAATTATTCATTCCTGGACCAACAGAAGTATTCCCACATGTTCTTGAAGCAATGGCAACACCTATGATAGGCCACAGGATGAAAGAATTTACAGCACTTATGGATGAGGTTGTTCCTAAGGTTCAGAAGGTTTTTTATACAAATAATTTCATAATACTTTCAACATCTTCTGGAACAGGTATGATGGAAGCGGCAGTGAGATGCTGTGTTAACAAAAAAGCATTACATACTGTTTGTGGTGCATTCAGCAAGAGATGGGCAGAAATTTCAAAATCAAATGGAAAGGAATACGATGTGATTGAAGTTCCGCTTGGGAAAGCGATAAAACCAGAGATGGTTGAAGAAAAATTAAAGACAGGACAATATGATACATTCTTCCTTACGCATAATGAATCCGCTACGGGTGTTATGCATCCGCTTGAACCTTTTGCTGATTTGCTAAAGAAATATCCTGATATAGTATTCTGTGTTGATGCTGTCTCTTCTGCTGCGGGTGTAAAAATTGAAGTGGACAAACTTGGAATAGATTTTCTTGTAACGAGTTCACAGAAGTGTTTTGCATTACCACCAGGACTTGCAATAGCAGTTGTTAGTGATAAGGCATTAAAGAGGGCAGAAACAGTGAAAAATAGAGGATATTACTTTGATATTCTTCAGTTCAAGAAATATTGGGATACAAAAAATCATCAGACACATACAACACCTACTATCTCCCACATATATGCACTTAATAAGCAACTTGATAAAATCCTGAATGAAGAAGGGCTTGAGAACAGATTCAAAAGGCACATTGAGATGGCGAATTTTGTAAGGAAATGGGTGAAAGAGAACTTCAAGATGTTCCCTGAAGAAGGTTACGAATCCATAACATTAACAACAGGTGAGAATACAAGAGGAATTAGTATTGCAAAGGTTAATGAAGAACTTGCGAAAAGAGGAGCTGCCATTGCGAATGGTTACGGAGACTTGAAAGAGAAAACATTCAGGATTGCACATATGGGCGATCTCACTATGAATGATATGAAATGGCTTATAGAACAACTTGATGATATTCTGAAAAAGATGTAAAGAATATTGCCCTCTCCTTCTGTTTTTTTGAATAGGGGAGAGGGCATTTTTATTTTTATGAGAAAACTATCTATTTTTTTATTTATTATTCTAAATCTCTTTTCAAAAGAAAAATATATTTTTGAACATAGTTTTATAACAGAATTGAACAAAGATACAATTATTGAAAGATTATTTGATTTTTCCTTAATGAAATCAAATGAAAATCTTATGAGGATTTATCTTGTAGATAGTGGATTAAATTTCCAAATCGTTAGATTTGAATACAATTATTTATTATTTAAACCAATTGCAATTTATAAAAGGGAAAAAGATAATGATAGTAAAATAGTAAGATTTTTTCTCATTCAGTATATTGGAAATAATAAAATATTTCCCGATGTTCTTGCTGAAACAGGATATTATGAGATAAAGGATACAATTTCAAGAAGCCTCGTCCATTATTATCAGGAGACAATCTTTGATAGAAAACCAGATATCTTATATATGAATCTATATAAGAATGGTATGAAGAAGTTTTATAAAGAACTTGAAAGAATACTAAGATGAAAAAGATATTTTATTATTTAGTTTATGGCATTAAATGTAAAATCTTAAGAAAAAAAATACCTATAACATCAACCCTGATTATAACCTGGCCCTATACGCATGAAATTTTCTAAATAAAATCTTGACAAAAAATTTTATTTTTTTACTCTTTTAGAAAAGGAGTGTTAATGGAATACGAAATGATAAAAGAGATTAAAGAGGCTGAAAATAAAGCAAAAGAAATTATAGAAGAGGCGAAAAAGAAGGCAAATGAGATGATAAAAGAGGCAGAGAATAAAGCAAAGGAAATCCTTTCTAATACAGAGATAGAGATTAAAAATATCCTTGAAGAGGCGAAAAAAATAGGTGAAAAAGAGGGCGAAAAGATTGTAAAGAAGATGAAGGAAGAACTCCCCAAAAAAATAGAAGAGATAGAGAAAAATGCAAAAGAGAAGATAGATAAGGTTGTTGAAAAGGTTTTGAAAGAATTTGAATAAATGGGTGTAAAGAAAGTAAAAAAGGTTGAGATTGTAATACATAACTCTGAACTTGATATATTCCTTCTTGATATTCAGGATAAAAAAATAATTCATATATCCGATATAACAAAGAAAATCTCAGATGAATACTTGAAACCATTTGAAATAGAAGAGAAGGAAATTGAAGGAAAGGTTAAAAGAATAGAAGAGTGTATTAAAATAATTGATATGTATGAGAAGAAAAAAGATCTTCTTTCTAATTTTGTTGATATAAGGTTTGAGATAACCGAAGAGGATTATGAAAAATTACTTGGTGAATTTGATGAAAAATTAATTGATAAAATCCTCTCTTTGAAGGAAGAGGAACATCATCTCATAATGGAACACGAGAGTTTGTTGAGAGATGTTGATAAACTATTATTGTGGGAAAATCTAAAAATACCTGTTGAAGAGATAAAAGAAGGGACAAAATTCAATATGTTTCTTGCATATGTGATGAATATGAAGAAGGATGAATTGCTGGATATACTGAAAGATGTAATTGTTGATGTTGTTGTTATTTTTGAAAACAGGAATGAGATTGGTGTTCTTTTTGTATATGATAAGGGTGAAAAGGAAAAACTATTAAAGGCATTATCAAACATAGATTACGAGATTGTTGATTTCTCAATGTTCAAAGGGACAATATCTGAAAATCTCATCAGAATAAAGAAAAGGATAAAAGAGATAGAAGAGAGATTAAAAGATGTGAGAAAGAATCTTGAAGAATTGAGTTCAAAGAAGATGAACCTCATTGCCGCGTACGAAAAATTTAATACAGAACTCTCAAGGGTTTTTATAAAGAATAAATTTCTCAAATCAGATAATGTTTCTTTTATAATTGGCTGGATAAAATCAGAGGATGAGAAAGAATTTGTAAAATTATGTAAAAATTATTCAAACATAGATTTTAAGATAAGTGAAAATTTTGATGAAGAACCACCTGTAATTATTGAAAATCCAAAATTAACGAAGCCATTTGAGGCTGTTACGAGTATGTATGGATTACCAAAATACAATGAGGTTGACCCTTCAACATTCCTTGCTCCATTTTTTGCAATAATCTTTGCATTCTGTTTCTCAGATGCTGCATATGGTATTATTCTCTCAATTGTCTGCCTATTCCTTTTGAAGAAATTAAAAGGTGGTGAAAAGTATCTATGGATTTTTATAATATCTGGTATTTTCACATTTTTCGCAGGTATACTGCTTGGAAGTTTCTTCGGTGATATTGATTCAGTCCTCCCATTTTTGAAAAATATAAAAGAAAGGGTTATGTGGTTTGACCCTTTCAAAGACCCTATAAAGTTCTTCCTTTTATCACTTGGTCTTGGCATATTCCAGATTCTTTATGGCTTTTTTATAGGAGGAATATTCAAGATAAAAAGAAAAGAATATATTGATTTTATTGGTAATGAGTTTTCATGGATTCTATTCTGGTTATATTTTATTATAATATTGCTCCTTTCATTTATGAAAAAGATAACCTTCTCACCTTTATATCTTTTACCTTTAATATTACCTGTTGTTTTAATACTTCTTTTTGGATGGAGAGGAAGAAATATATTCATATCATTTTTAAAAGGTTTTTACAGGCTTTATAGTGGATTTTTTGGTATGATAGGTGATGTTCTCTCATACTCAAGGATTATGGCTTTAGGAATGGTTTCAGGTGGTATTGCGATGTCAATAAACATAATTGTTAATCTTATGAAACAGATACCTATCATAGGTTATATTGTCGCAATTATAATATTTATTTTAGGACATCTTGTGAGTGCAGGTCTTAATGTTCTTGGAGCATTTGTTCATACATTGAGATTGCAGTATGTTGAGTTCTTCACAAAATTTTATGAAGGTGGTGGAGAACCATTTGAACCTTTTGGGAAATCGGAAAAATTCATAATTATGAAAAAATTAAAAAAGGAGGTATAATGAGTGGTTTCTTTATCGCTATGTTAGGTGCAGTAGTGGCAGCATTATTCGCAGGTTTTGGTTCAAGCCTTGGTGTGAGTTATCCTGCAAGGGCAGCGGATGGGGTTATGTCAGAAGACCCAAATAAGTTTGGAAGGTTGTTCTTGCTTGTTGCACTCCCTGGAACTCAGGGTTTCTATGGTTTTATTATTGCATTATTTATTATCCTAAAACTTGGATTATTAGGGACACCACAGTTTGACCTTCCAGTATTAAAAGGGGTCCAATATCTTGTGGCAGGTCTTCCTGTTGGTCTTGTTGGATTTTTTTCAGCGATATTGCAGGGAAAGGCATGTGAATCAGGTGTTGAGATGGCTGCAAAAAAACCAGAGGCATCAATGAAGGCGGTTATTTATGCTGCGATGATTGAAACATATGCTATTTTAGGGCTTCTAACATCCCTTTTCCTTGTTTTAAAACTATGAGGTAGAGATGGGGAAGGTTTCTGAAAAGATATTACACGATGCTAAAAAAGAGGCGGAAATAATTATTGAAAAAGCAAAAAAAGAGGCTGAAAAAGTGATATCAAATGCAAATGAGAAAAGGGAAAAGATGCTGAAAGATGCAAATGTAAAAAAAGAGAAGATTGTGAAAGAAGAGAAGGAAAGGAAGAAAATTTTTGAAGAGATTGAGGAGAATAGATTAATCCTTATGAAAAAGAAAGAGATTTTAGATGCAGTATTTGAAAATATCAGGAAAAATATGCTTTCCTGGAGTGAGAAAAAATACATTGATTTTATTATGAAAAATATCACATCCTGCATAAATAATGAGAAGGATGAGATTGCTATCGGAAAGATGCATTCAAAAAGTTTAAGAAAGGCATTGGAAAAATATTCAAAAAATAAAGGGTTAAAATTCAATCTTCTTGAGAAGGATGGTGATTTTGAATTTGGTTTTATTGTTAATCAAAAGAGGATACAGAAAAGGTTCACAATTGATGATATCATTGAGGAGATAAGAGAGAATAAGGAGACAATGATAGTGGAGGAGATTTTTGGAAAAGGTTCTTGATAGATTCCCAAAGAGGTTTATTGAAGACCCTGAATATGCATTTGCACTCGGTAGGATAAGATGCCTTGAAGTTCATATACTTGAACATTCTGATTATGATAAGATGGCAAAAGGTGATATTAATGATGTATTGAAAGTCCTTACAGAGAGTGATTTTTCAATAGATGTTAATCTCTTATTAAAAGAGGAGACATTTGAAAAGGTTCTTGATATTCATAAGAGGAATATATTCAAACTTATGGATGAGTTGATATATGATGAAAGGGTGAGAAGTTTTCTAAGGGTTGAGAACGATTTTTACAATGCGAAGATATTACTTTTGGAAAAGATTTTTGAGACACATATTCAGGAATTGTCGGGATTTGGGAATATAAAACCAGAGGTGATGAAGTCTATATTTGCAGAGGAAAAATACAATTTGCTTCCTAAAGAGATAATGGATGCTGTTCAGGAAGGTATAAGAATATATTATGAAAAGAAAGAGAAGAGATACATTGATTTTGTTTTTGATAAATCTTATCTGAATTATGTTTCTTCTTCATCTTATCCACCATTTTTGCAGGATTATTTTAGGATGTTTTCAGATATTCATAATCTTATAACTCTTATAAGGATTAAATATTTTGAAGAAGATAAAAATATTATTGATTATGTTTTCTCTGATAATGGTTTCATACCTTTTGAACTACTTAAAAATCTATATTTTGTTAAACTTGAAGAAATACCTAAAGAGATGATAAGATGGATATACTGGAAGCCACTTGACGAAGGTACAAAGTATCTTAAAGAGAAGAAATCTTTTGTGAAACTGGAGAATCTTTTGAACAAACTTCTCTTTGATTACCTTGAAACAACAAAATATCAATCGTTAGGTCCTGAACCTGTTATAGCATTTATATTAAAAAAACTTAATGAGATAAAGAATGTGAGACTAACAATATTGGGAAAATTTTATAATGTGAAAGGTGAGGAGATTTTGGAGAGGATAATATGAAGGTTGCTGTTTTTGGTCCGAAAGAACTTGTTTTGACATTCAAAGGATTGGGGATAGATGTATTCTTTAAAGGTGAAAAAAACGAAGAGGAATTGAAAAAAATAATTGAAAATGGTTATAAGTTGATACTTGTATCAGAGGATGTTCTTGCAGATATAAATTACAGGGACTATATCTATCTTCCAGATATAACTTTGTTACCTATCCCTGGTATCACAGGGAAAGAAGGAATTGGAAAAAGTATTTTAAGAGAGATTTTAAAAAAAGCAGTTGGTATAGATGTGGGAGGATTAAATGATTGAAGGAAGAATAATAAAAATAGCAGGTCCACTTGTTATAGCAGATGGTATGAAGGATGCAAAGATGTATGATGTTGCATTTGTTGGTGAGAAGAAATTGATGGGAGAAATAATTGAATTGAAAGGAACACTCGCTTCTATCCAGGTTTATGAAGAAACATCAGGGATTGGTGTTGGTGAACCTGTTTATGGAACTGGTGAGCCATTATCAGTTGAACTTGGTCCGGGTTTGATTGGTTCAATTTTTGATGGGATAGAAAGACCACTTGATAAGATAAGGTCCCAAGTAGGAGATTTTATTACAAGGGGTATTCATATTCCTGCAATTGATAGAGAGAAACTCTGGAGATTTATACCATTAAAGAAAGAAGGCGAAGAGGTTCAAGCAGGTGACTTTCTTGGATATGTTCAGGAGACAGATACCATAAAGACAATGATAATGGTTCCTCATCTTATTTCAGGAAAAATTGTTGAAATAAAAGAAGGTGATTTTAAAGTTGAGGATGTTATATGCAGGTTGGAAACAAAGGATGGGATAAAAGAGATAACGATGCTCCAGAAATGGCCTGTAAGGAAAGAAAGACCTTATCTTGAAAAAGAGCCACCTGTAATACCAATGTTTACTGGTCAAAGGATAATAGATACATTCTTCCCCATCTCAAAAGGTGGGACTGCTTGCGTTCCAGGACCTTTTGGAAGTGGAAAATGTGTTTCTCCAGAAACTCCTGTATTTTTAGGTGATGGAAGAATACTTACAATAAAAGAAATTTTTGAACAATATAAAAATAATGGTAAAAAGTTTAAAAATGATTATGAAGAATATATTCAACTTGAAAAACCTATTGAAATTTTTTCATATTGTGATGGAAAGATAAAACTACAAAAAGCAACTGGTTTGTATAAAGGCAAGACAAACGAAATAATCCATATCTTGACACTGACTGGAAGAGAGGGAGAAATTACACCACAGCACAAACTTTTAAAATTAACTGAAAATTTAGAAGTAGTAGAAACTGAAGCAAAAAACTTAAAAGAAGGTGACTATATATTAGTTCCAAGAAAGTTAAAAATAGAAAATAACAAAATACATAAAATAGCAGAAAGACATAGTAAAGAAATAAAAGTTCCTTATTATCTTGACAAAGAATTTGCGATGTTTTTAGGCTTGTTGTATAGTGATGGAAGTTTGAAAAAAAATACAATATTATTCTACAACAATGAGAGAAAGATATTGGAACTTTATTCTTCTTTGGTCAAAAAATTGTTTGGTATAAAAACTCAATCTAAAATAATAAAAAATGTAAAAACTGAAGTGTGCCATAATAAAATAATCTCTGATATATTAAAAAATTTGGGTTTTCCTGAATATAAAAAATCAAATAATTGTTATGCACCAACAGAAATATTTAATAGTTCTGAGGATGTAATAGGTGGATTTTTAGGAGCATATTATTTATGTGATGGTTATTTTGACCAAAATAAAGGAACAATTGAGATTGTTACAAAAAGTAATAAGATGGCAACAAGTTTGTCATATCTATGTTTAAGGTTAGGAATTTTATCACAACTTGAGAAAAAAGTAAACAAGAATAAGACTTATTATAGAATCATTATTTCTGGACGTGAAGAAATTAAGAACTTTTATGAACACTGTAACATTGGCAATTATACAAAATTTACAAAAATAAAAAATTATTTAAACGAGAATAAAAGAGGATATACAAGTATCGATGTGGTTCCGATATCAGCAGAAGTTTTGCAAGAAATATACAAAGAAAGTGATATATCATATAAGAAATTGAAAAAAAGAGGGGTGGAAATACAAAATTATTTAAATGGTGAGATGATGAGCAAAAGTATATTCAACATTTTTTGTGAATATATAAATGATAAAAATTTGAAAAGTTTTGCCTTTAATCATCTTAATAGCATTTTCTGCGATAAAATTATAAAAATTGAAAAGATTGAAACTGAAAAAGATGTTTATGACTTAGAAGTCCCTTATTCACACAACTTTGTTGGTGGAACTTCACCGATGATCTTCCATAACACCGTAATTCAGCATCAACTCGCAAAATGGTCTGATGCTGATGTTGTTGTTTATGTTGGATGTGGTGAAAGGGGAAATGAGATGACCGATGTTCTCATTGAATTCCCAGAACTCACTGACCCAAAAACAGGTAAACCATTGATGGAAAGAACTGTTCTTATTGCGAATACATCAAATATGCCAGTTGCTGCAAGGGAAGCATCTGTTTATACAGGTATAACTATTGCTGAATTTTTCAGGGATATGGGATATTCAGTTGTCCTTCTTGCAGATTCAACATCAAGATGGGCAGAGGCTATGAGGGAAATATCAGGGAGGCTTGAAGAGATGCCAGGTGAGGAAGGTTATCCAGCATACCTTGGAACAAGGGTAGCATCTTTCTATGAAAGGGCTGGAAGGGTGAAATGTTTGTCATCCGATAAGAGGGAAGGTTCATTAACAGTTATAGGTGCAGTATCCCCACCAGGTGGTGACCTTTCAGACCCTGTTGTTCAAGCAACATTGAGGGTTGTGAAAGTCTTTTGGAGCCTTGAGGCGAAACTCGCATACGCGAGGCATTTCCCCGCAATAAACTGGCTTACATCATATTCGTTATATACAGAGACACTTGAAGAATATTTTTCAAAAGAGGTATCAGAAGAATTTATAAAGAATGTAAAGTTAGCGATGAAACTCCTTGAAGAAGAGGCTGAACTTGAAGAGATAGTGAGGCTTGTTGGTGTAGAATCTTTATCACAGAAAGACCAGTTAATTCTCCTTGTTTCAAAGATGATAAGGGAGGATTTCCTCCATCAAAATGCATACCACGAGGTTGATACATATACTTCTATAAAGAAACAGCATCTTATGTTAAGAAATATCATACATTATTATAATGTTTGTATGAATGCCATTGAAAAAGGTATAACAGTGAATGAACTTAAAGGTCTTGATATAGATGAAAAGATAGCAAGGATGAAATATATTCCTGAATCAAGATTGGGTGAAATAGAGAAATTGTTTGATGAGATAACAAAAGGTATAAACAAACTTCTGGAGGTTCCAAGTGATAAAGCACTATAAAACTATTTCAAATATCGCAGGTCCACTTTTACTCGTAGAAGAGGTTGAAGGTGCAAAATATGGTGAACTTGTTGAGATTATTTTACCAAACGGAGAGAAAAGGAACGGACAGGTTCTTGAACTAAACAGAGATAAGGCACTTATACAGGTTTTTGAAGGGACTCAGGGAATAAATGTTGAGAATACAATCGTTAGATTCAAAGGGAAAGTTATTGAAATTCCTGTTTCAAAGGAGATGCTCGGTAGATTCTTTAATGGTCTCGGAAAACCCATTGATGGTGGTCCTGAGATAATATCACATATAAAGAGGGATATAAATGGTGCGCCAATAAATCCTTACGCAAGGGAATATCCTAATGAATTTATACAGACAGGTATATCTGTGATAGATGGTTTGAATCCACTTGTGAGGGGTCAGAAACTCCCTTTCTTTTCAGGTTCAGGTTTACCACATAACAGGCTTGCTGCACAACTTGCAAGGCAGTCAAAGGTTTTAGGAAAGGAAGAAGAATTCGCTGTTGTTTTCGGTGCTATGGGAATAACTTATGAAGAGGCGAATTTCTTCATTGAGGATTTTAAAAGAACAGGTGCTATTCATAAGGTTGTTATGTTCATAAACCTTGCGGATGACCCTGCTATTGAGAGGATAGCAACACCAAGGGTTGCATTGACTGCTGCTGAGTACCTTGCATTTGATTGTGATATGCATGTGCTCGTTATTTTAACTGATATGACAAATTATTGCGAGGCTTTAAGGGAGATATCAGCAGCAAGGAAAGAGATACCCGGAAGGAGAGGTTATCCAGGTTATCTTTACACAGACCTCGCAACCATATATGAAAGGGCAGGGAGGATAAAAGGGAAGAAAGGTTCAATAACACTCGTCCCTGTTTTAACAATGCCTGAGGATGATAAAACACATCCAATTCCTGACCTTACTGGTTATATAACAGAGGGTCAAATAATATTTTCAAGACCACTCCACAGGAAGAAAGTTTCACCACCTGTTGATGTCCTTCCATCATTGTCAAGGTTGAAAGATAAAGGGATAGGGAAAGGAAAGACAAGGGAAGACCATGCAGACCTCTATAACCAACTTTACGCTGCTTATGCGAGGGGAAAAGAAGCAGAAGAACTTTCAGTGATACTTGGTGAAGCAGCGCTTTCAGATATGGATAAACTTTATTTAAGATTTGCGAAGGAGTTTGAGGAAAAATATGTGAGCCAGGGAGAATATGAAGATAGGAGTGTATTTGAGACACTTGACCTTGGTTGGAAACTTTTAAGAATGTTTCCTAAGGTTGAACTTAAGAGGATAAGGGAAGAATTCATTCAAAAATACTACGAGGAAAAATGAAAACGATTAATGCAACAAGAATGGAATTGTTGAATCAGAAAAAGAGACTTGCTATTGCAAGGAGAGGGCATAAACTTTTGAAGGATAAAAGGGATGAGTTGATGAGGGCAATACAGGTTCTCTTGAAGGAGATATTCCAGTTGAGATTGGAGGTTGAGGAAGGATTAAGAGAGGCAATGAGAAGGTTTGCACTTGCTAAAGGAACACTTGAACCATATTTTCTCTCTGATATCTTTGCAATAAAAGAAGCAGAGTTTGAGGTGAAGGCAAGTTATAGGAATATTATGAATGTAAAAATTCCATTGTTTGAACATACTTTTAAAGGGAAACTTGCTTCTTATGGTTATCTCTGGACATCAGGTGAGATAGATATTGCATTAAGAAAACTTGAAGAGGTTTTAGAGAAGATGATAAAACTTGCTGAGAAGGAGAAAGGTTTAATAATGCTTTCAGAGGAGATGGTGAGGACAAGGAGGAGGGTGAATGCGCTTGAATATAGAATAATACCTGAAACTGAAGAGACTATAAAATTTATAAATCTCAAATTATCAGAGATTGAAAAGAGCAACATATCAAGGCTTATGAGAATAAAGGATGTTATCAGGAAAGAATAGATTTGTTATAGACCTCCATTCTGATTTTTTACATTGTATAAAATATGGTAAAAAATGTGTAACATCACCTGAAAATTTAAAAGATTCGCCTGTAAAAATACAATTTTTTGCAATATTTCTCCTCCAGAGGGAGAAGAATTTTTTAATGCTCGCAAGGGAACTCAAATCTGTTGTGAAATTGATGAAAGAGAATAATATGTTCTGGGGAAGGGATTTGAACGAGATTATAGAAAATATTGATAATGATAAAGTGATTGGAATACCTGCTATTGAAGGTGCAGAAATACTTGATATATTTCCGACCTGGGAATGGGTTCTATGGTTAGGTGTGAGGTATATTACAATAACCTGGAATTTCAGTAATAGATTTGCTGATGCTGCACTTGATAATGAAAAAAATAAAGGTCTTTCAATTGATGGAAGAAATCTTTTAAGATGGATGGATTCAAAGAAAATAATAGCGGATGTTTCACATATATCAGAAAAATCATTTAAATATGTGATAGATACAACATCTCTACCTGTGATTGCAAGCCATTCAAATGCTTATTCACTATGTGAACATCCAAGGAATCTCAAAGATTATCAGATTAAAGAGATTGCAGATACCGGTGGAACAATTGGTGTAAATTTCTGTAAGACATTTCTTGGAGAAGGTGGGAGTGGTCTTGATTTGATTGTAAATCACATAAAATATATATCAAACCTTGTTGGAACTGAATTTGTTTCCATAGGTTCAGATTTTGATGGTTCAAAGACACCTGATGATATGAAAGAGCCAAAGGATTTTCTTATATTGAGAGAGAGACTCAGAAAAGAAGGATTCTCTGAAAAAGATATAGAGAATATATTCTTCAATAATGTTCTAAGGATTATCAAAGAGATAAAAAGGTGAGACACTTAGAACAAACATAATGTTCCTTATGCCCATTTTTAGCGGGTATGACAACTCAAGTGTTATTCTATCTTTTGATATACCAACACCTGTTGAATTGCATCCTTCTGGATAAAAATTTTGTGCAAAGAATGTATAGATTTTATATCCATTCTTATTATACAGGTATAGAGATAGTGTGGATGAAAAAACTAATTCATTATATGTATTAGGATAACCTGAGATTAAAGGGAAGAAGTTTTCTTCTTCTTTCAAGTTCTTATTTGAGATTAAAAATATATTTGTTATTGAGAAAAAAGATAAAAAAGAGATTGTTTTCAAAGAAAAAATATTATAATCATTAAAATTTGTAAGTATTTTAAGATAACTTTTCCTGTATGAAAGATAAAGTTCATAAATGAAATTTTTTTTTAATCCTTTTACCTCCTGATACTTAACACCATTACCTATGCTGAAATCTTTTATAACATATATATGACTGAATCTAAAATTATTCTTTAATAAGGTATCAGAACTTGTAAAAAGAGAGTAAGAGAGATTAAAAAAATTTTTTGAAAGAAGTATCGGGATTATGCATTTTATTAAGAATGACTTCTCATTGGAGAATTTATTAAATCTAATATTCCATCTTGTCCCGAAACCAAAAGGATTAAAGAAATCACCAGAAAAAAGAAAATTCCATCCTGAATTGTTCTGGAAGGATAATCCACCAGAGATATCACCATAATTAACATCCTGAATAAACAAAATTATATTTAGTGTATCACCAGATTCTTTTAATTTAAATGAATCAACCTTTAGAAAATTTGAAGAGTTCACTTTTTCTATATTCTTGATAATCTCCCTTCTTGAATATGGTTTACCTTCGATTGAAAAAAAATCCTTCAATAAAATTCTGTTCTTTATATTCCCTTTCAGGAGTATTTTACAAATCCTGTAATATTTTCCCATCTTCACATTGAATTCTATATCAACGATTGAATCTATTATAGAAAATTCAGGGATGATTTCAGAGAATGGGAAGCCATTATCAGAAAAGTAAAATAATATAGAATCTGCTAAAAGATTTATATTTTTCTCACTGAATCTTTTTAGATAAAATCTTTTTAAAAGTAATGTATCATAGAATATTGAGGATTTTATTTTTACATTTCCAATATAGAACAAATTACCTGTTCTCACAAAAATTGAATCGTTCTTTCTGAAAATCTCTGCGTTTAAATAACCCTCTTTTATTAGAGAATCGACAATTCCTTCATCTTTTAAAAATATTTCAAGGGATAAAATAAAAAAAAGCACTATTTCACATAAAGCGTTTCAGCAATCTCATAATCAAAGTAATATATTTTGTTCTTTTTAAAGAAAGGTAAAACAACACTATCATAGTAAGGGATATAAATGTATGTAAACTGGTAAGTTTTGTCTATCTTAATTTCTGTTGTGTCAACATTTATATTTTTTTCGGTTATAAAAGATACCAAATCACTCCTTGCTTTTTCAATTGTTAGCATACCACTATAAACATTTTCAATACTTTCTTTAACTTTTTCCTCAAGACTTCTTTTTTTCACCGTCATCTGAACATACTCAATAAGAACATAAACACCATACCCAATGATTCCAATAATGATTAAAAAGCCTATTAACCTTTTCATATCTCACCACCTTATATCAAGTGCATCCTGTTTGTATTTTTTTGCCCTTTTTATACCATTATCAGCATAAGATTTCCAGTTTGGGTCTTTTGAAACAGCGATAGCCTTATTATATGAATTTATTGATTTTTCAAAAAGGTCAATTGATTTTGTGACAGATTCAAAATCCATCTTTTTCAGATATTCAATACCATAAAAAAGGTAAGCATCTCCAAGTAAGCAATATAGTATCTCATCCTGGGGTGAAATCTTAAGTGCATTCTCTATTGTATTTATTGATTTCAAATAGAGTTTCTGTTTATTGTAAAGGTCTATCAATGCATAATATGCAGATATGTTATTTGGTTCTAATTCAAATGCCTTATTTAATTCTTTTTCAGCAAGTTCATACCTCTTCATCTCTGTGTATGTCTTTCCTATCTTTATGAGAACACTCACAAAATTTGGTATTTGCTCAATAACATAATTGTATTCTGCGAGTGCCTTATCATACTTCTTCGCATCAAAGTAATTATCCCCAAGTTTCACCCTTACCTCAATATCATTAGGTGCATACTCCTTTACACTCTCAAGCAATTTAATTGATTTCTCAGTTTCACCTAATTTCTGATAAACAGAACCAAGTCTGAAAACAATTCCCATATCATCGGGTTTCAAAGAATGAGCCTTCTCATAATATTTTGCAGCATCTTTTAAATTGTTCAAATCCTCTTCAAGACCACCAAAAACCTCCCAGAGGTCTGCAATCGTTGAATCTCTCTTCAATGCCTGTATGAAAAGATTTCTTGCCTTATCATACTCTTTCTTCTGAGTATAAAGATTTCCCAGACAGCCGAGTATCTTTGGGTTATCTGGATTTTTCTTTAAGAACTCATAATAGGCACTTTCAGCACCAGCAAAATCACCTTTCTCCCTGAATGCCTTGCCAAGTGCGATGCAGGCATCTGTATAATCAGTGCTTTCAGCAATAGCCTTGAAGAAGTTTGTGATTGCCTCGTCGTATCTCTTCTGTTTTAAATATTCATAACCAATACTGAAGTCCCTTTTCGCATTTGAGACCTTCTCCTCTTTTTTCTCTTCCTTCTTTTCCTCAGTTTTTATTTCCTGTTTTGCACACGAAAGAATTATTAATAATGGAATTATAAAAAGAATTTTTCTCACTTCTTCCTCCTTGATTTTGTCTTTTCCTTTTTTACCTCAACCTTCGTTGTCTCTTTCTCTGGAATAAATGTGAATTCTGGTCTCGTTGAAACTATTGATTTTAGAACATCCTTTGCCTGCGCTTTTACAAAGAATGTGATTGTTGAATCAGGTGTGTAGTATTCAGGAGTGGAAGAGAAGGATTCATTGAGCATATCATTAAGGCTGTTAATATAATTCACAATAAGTTCAACCTTGCTCTTTTCAGGATTATTCGCATTAGCCCTTATAACATAACCATCTTCTTTTGCTTCAAGATATGGATTTGAGGAGATAAGATTAAGACCTTCTTTAAAATATATAGAATCTGCAAAATAAATACTCAAATCACCTGTTGGTAATCCACCAAATGCATTTTTATAATAAGAAACTAAAATCCTCAACTTATCGAGATAATTATAAACATTCATCACTGTGTTTGCAAGATATGTTTCCTCCCTTTTATTTATAAGAAAATCTTTCAGTAGTTCTTTTGTTGTTGGGAGTTTTTTCTTGAAGATGTTAAGATAATCAAGGAATTCTATATTCCAGTAATTGTTTTTGTAAAGATTCACTTCATTCCTGAGATTCTCAACTATTTCTATCTCATAAACATTTTTCTTAGGGTCTAAAAGACCTGTTATTTTATTAAAAACTATATCTGTATTTGGGAGACCTTTTTCACTGAAACCACCAGTCTTCTTTTCTGTATTAATATAAATTGTATCTATACTCTGTTTGAGAAAATCTATAAGTTCATTCGTCGTATCATCTAATAAAACAACATTCTGTATATTTTGTTTCATTGATTCAATATCTTTTTTTATCTTCTCCTTCTGTGCTTTCATCTTTTCCAGGAAATCTTTTTTCTTTTCATTTACATTTATACTAACAATAATTGCCTCAAGTTTTTCAATTTTTGGGATAGGATTATCAAAATCCATCTTTGTTCCTCTTCTAATCTCAGTTTCAATGATTCCAAGTATACTATCTATTTCATTAACGAGAACAAATATTTCATGTGCAAGTGAGGAATCTGCAAGCAATGTTTTTCTTCTCATTTCTGAAATAACACCTGTTATCTGGGAAATATTGTTATCAGCAGCCATAAGTTTCATCTTGTATTCTGTTATTTCTTTTGTTTCGGTAACAACCTCTTTTGTGAAATAGGGTGATATGAGTTTTAACCAGTCAGAATTATTACCAGGATATGCACCCTTTTCAAACCTGTATTCTTCAAGTGCATTCCTGAGTTTCACAATGGAACTTTGTGCCTTCAATATCTTTGCCTGGTCTGAAAATCCACCAACTTCTCCACATCCAACAACAAATAATACAAGTATTATAACAGTTATTAATTTTTTCATTCACTACTCCTTTCAATATGGAGCCGACGGGACTTGAACCCGTGACCTCCTGACTGCCAGTCAGAAGCGCTACCAGCTGCGCCACGGCCCCTTTTTATATATTATTTATTTTTTTATGATTTTGTCAAGTAAAATCAAACTTTTTCTTGACTAATTATTCATTACTTTTAAAATTCTTTTTATGATAGTTATAACAGGTGGATTGGGATTTATAGGAAGCGCTCTAATCTATAAATTAAACAAGATTGGAATAACTGATATTATTATTGTTGATCTATTGGAGGATAATCATTTAAAATATAAAAATGTTGAAAGATTAAAATACAGGGAGATTTTAGATCCATTCAATTTTCTTGAAGAATTCAAAAGATTTAAAGATATAGATGTCATATTTCATTTTGGTGCAATCACAGATACACTTTCAAATGATGAAGAAAAATTTATGAAATATAATCTTAATTACTCTGTTTCGCTCGGGAATTTGTGTAAGGAATATGGTAAAAGACTTATATATGCATCTTCTGCTGCAACATATGGTAATGGGGATAATTTTAATGATGATGAAGGTCAAATTTACTCACTTAAACCCTTAAACATTTATGGAAGGTCAAAACATCTTTTTGATATATGGATAAAAGAGAATAATTTATTCAATGAATGGGCATCACTGAAATTCTTCAATGTTTATGGACCTAATGAATATCACAAAGGTAGAATGGCAAGTTTCATTTATCAGTCAATAAAACAGGCGGAAAAAGGGAAGATAAGATTGTTTAAATCGTATAAGAAAGATATAAAGGATGGTGAGCAGAAAAGAGATTTTATTTACATAAAAGATGTTGTTGATATGATAATATTTGTTTATGAGAAGAGGCTTAAAGGTATTTTTAATATAGGAACAGGGATTGCGAGGAGTTTTATTGATATTGTTCAATCCGTCTCTTATGCATTGAAAAGGAAAATAGATATTGAATTCATAGATATGCCTGAGGAAATAAGGGATTCTTATCAGTATTACACCTGTGCAGATATAAGAAAGATCAAAGATGCAGGTTATAATAAAAAATTCTGGACACTTGAAGAGGGTGTTGAAGATTATCTAAATTACATAAAAAATTCAGATTATTTATGGAAGGAGGATTTATGAATCTTTTTGTAACTGGTGGTTCTGGTTTCTTGGGTTATCATATTTGTAATAAATTGAAGGATAAGTTCAAAAAGATTATTATCATAGATATTGCACCTATTGATAAAGATGAGTATCCAGAGAATGTGGAGTTTTATAATGTTGATGTGAGGGATTACAAAGGTGTTCTTGAAAAGATGAAGGAAGCAGATTTAATAGTTCATGGTGCTGCTGCATTACCTCTTTGGAGTAAAAAAGATATTTTCACAACGAATGTTGATGGAACGAAGAATGTTTTAAATGCAGCGAAGGAGTTGAAGAAGGAGAGGGTTGTTTTTATCTCCTCCACAGCAGTTTATGGTATACCAAAAAGGCATCCAATCTATGAGGACGATGAACTTAATGGTGTAGGACCTTATGGTGAAAGTAAGATAATAGCGGAAAAAATATGTGAGGAAGAGAGGAAGAAAGGGATGATTGTTCCTGTAATAAGACCAAAGACATTCATAGGGACAGGAAGAATGGGTGTCTTTTACATACTTTACGATTGGGTTTATAATGGTTCAAGGATACCGATAATTGGTGATGGGAAGAATAGGTATCAATTGCTTGAGGTTGAAGACCTCGTTGATAGTATATACAGTGCTTTAACATTACCCGAAAGTGATGTTAACTGGACATTTAATGTAGGTGCAGAAAGGTTCAGGACTGTTTATGAAGATATAACAGATTTTTTGAATTTTGCGAACACGGGTTCAAAGGTATTGAGAACCCCTGCACCGATTATAAAATTCTTCCTTGAGATAGCATGGAATCTAAGGATATCACCACTATATAAATGGGTTTATGGAACTGCTGATAAGGATTCGTTTGTTTCAATAGAAAGGGCGAAGGAAAGACTGAATTTCAGACCTAAATACAGTAATTCAGAGGCGCTTATAAGGTCTTACAAATGGTTCCTTGAAAAAAGAGAAAGTTTATTGAAAGAGAAGAGAGAAGGGATAACTCATACTGTTCCCTGGAAACAGGGGATAATAGGTATATTTAAATGGATACTAAAATAGGAGGATAGATGAAGGCATTTTTAACAGGGAACGAGGCAGTAGCAAGGGGTGCATACGAAGGCGGTTGTCATATAGCAACTGCATACCCGGGAACACCAAGCACAGAGATACTTGAAAATATTGCACAATACGAGGAGATTTATGGTGAGTGGTGCACAAATGAGAAGGTTGCCCTTGAGGTCGCAGCAGGTGCAAGTTTTGCAGGTGCAAGGGCTCTTGTTGCGATGAAGCATGTTGGTCTTAATGTTGCAGCAGACCCTTTATTCTCATTATCGTATATAGGAGCAACAGGTGGACTTATAATAGTATCCGCCGACGACCCAGGAATGCATTCTTCACAGAATGAACAGGATAACAGGAATTACGCAAAGTTTGCGAAGATACCCCTTCTTGAACCATCCGATTCACAGGAGGCAAAAGACCTCACAATAATTGGATTTAAAATAAGCGAGGAATTTGATACACCTGTTCTTCTGAGACTCACAACAAGGATATCCCATTCCTCCGGGATTGTTGAACTCGGTGAGAGGGAAAATGTTCCTGTGAAAGGTTATGTGAAAGATTTTTCAAAGAGGATTATACTTCCATCAAATGCAAGGAAACTACATCCTATTGTCGAAGAAAGGCTCATTAAACTCAAGGAATTTTCAAACAGGTTTGAATATAACAGGATAGAGAAGGGCTCAAAGGTGGGAATAATAACAGATTCTATTTCTTATCAATATGTGAAAGAGGTTTTTCCAGAGGCATCCATCTTAAAAATAACACTCACCTGGCCTATGCCTGATGAAATTATAAGAAAATTTGCGGATGAAGTTGATGAACTATATGTTGTTGAGGAGAATGACCCTTTTATTGAAGAATATGTGAGGAGCATGGGGATAAAGGTGAAGGGGAAGGAAAAGATACCAATTGTTGGAGAATTAAACCCTTACATTGTTGGTGTTAGACTTGGAAAGATGAAAGAGTTGGAGAAGAAGGATACAGGCTTTATACCACCAAGACCACCTACATTATGTCCGGGTTGCCCACATATAGGTGTTTTCAATGTGATAAGGAAATTAAAACTCGTAGCAACAGGTGATATAGGATGTTATACACTTGGTGCATATCCTCCTTTGAATGCCCTTGATACCTGTGTTGAGATGGGTGCATCTGTAGGTAATGCGTATGGTATACAACTTGCAATGAAAGATGATAAGATGAGAAAGAAGGTTGTTGCAGTGATAGGTGATTCAACATTCTTCCATTCAGGTATAACAGGTCTTTTAAATATTATATACAATAGAGGTATTACAAAGATTATCATCCTTGATAATAAGACAACTGCAATGACAGGTCATCAGGGACATCCAGGAACTGGCAAGAAATTAAAAGGTGAGGGAAAGAGCATAGACCTTTATAATTTTATTAAAGGTATGGGTATAAATGTTTATAAGGTTAATCCATTCAATCTAAAAGAGATAACAGATGTTCTAAAAGGGGAGATAGAAAAAGAAGAGCCTTCTTGTATCATCGCAGAATCACCTTGCAGGCTTTTACCAATAAGTAAGAAAGAGAGATATTTTGTTGTTCTGAATGATAAATGTAATGGTTGTAAGGTATGTCTTAAGGTTGGATGTCCTGCAATCTCTTTTGATAAGAAAGAGAAGAAGGCGATAATAGACAAATTTTATTGTGTTGGATGCACATTGTGTGAACAGGTTTGCCCGTTTGGTGCAATAGTAAAGGGGGAATAGATGACGAAATCAATAATATTAGCAGGTGTTGGAGGTCAGGGAATTATCCTTGCAGGTGATATAATAAGCCTCGTTGCAATGGAGAATGGGCTTGATGTTAAGAAAAGCGAGGTTCATGGAATGGCACAGAGGGGTGGTTCTGTTATAACAACAGTGAGGTTCGGTGAAAAGGTTTATTCACCTATTATAGGACCAGGTATGGCAGATATCGTTCTTTCACTTGAGAAACTTGAGGGTTTAAGAAACATAGATTATCTAAAGGAAGATGGGATTATGATAGTGAATGATTACAGATTTGACCCACTACCAGTTTCATCAGGTGAGATGGATTATCCTGAAGATGTTATTGATAGGATAAAAAGTATATCAAAAAAGACATACATTATTCAAGGAAGGGATATTGCAGTTCAAATTGGTAATATAAGGGTTATGAATATGATAATGCTCGGTGCATTATCAAAGATCCTACCTTTTGAAAAGGAATTATGGTTAAAGGTGATAGAAAGAAGGGTTCCACAGAAATTTCTTGAAATAAATATAAAGGGATTCAATGCAGGTTATGATGCGATGCGTTAAATTTTCAGATTTTAGAAGTTTTTAAAATCAGGAATAATTTTTTTATATAAAATGATAAAAAAGAGAGGTAAAATATGAATAGAGGATTTACATTGATAGAACTTTTGATTGTTGTTGTAATAATAGGTATAATCGTTTCAATAGCAATACCGAATTTTATAAGGGTATCTGAGAAAGCGAAAGAGGCTTCACTTATGTCAAATATGCATACTATTCAGGTTCAGGTTGAATTATACTGGATAAATAATGAACATTACCCTGCAAATGCAAGTATTATCACATATCCACCAAATTTTAAAAATCCCTGGAATCCTCAGGATGTTCCATTACAGGATGAGAGTGCACCTGATATAAGGGGGGTTGTTGAGTATAAAGTGAATGAGACATTTGATTACTACTGGATTACAGGAATAAACGGAAGATTAAAACCACTTGACCTTGTTTTAACACCTGGAAAGCATATGTTCTGATTGCTAAATGCAAAAAATTTCGCAAAATGCAAAAATTTTCACAATTTTTCATTTCCTAACATATTGAAAGATAAAGAAGAAAAATCAGGAACGATTTTTTTATATATTATTTATAGTAAACCCAAAAAAGGAGGTATTTATGAAAAAGGGTTTTACACTTATTGAACTGATGGTTGTTGTGGTGATTATAGGTATACTTGCCGCAATTGCAATTCCTAACTTTGTTAGGATTATTGAAAAGGCAAGGGAATCATCTGTGCAGGCGAATATGCACAGCACACAGGTTACCGTTGAGACGATGGCAGTTGACCTTGGTGGTGCTTATCCAAATGTTGAAGCAGATATTGAAGCACAACTTCCTCAGAATATGAAGAACCCATGGAATTCATCAGAGACATACGCGGATGTTTTTCAGTTAGAAACTGGAACTTCTGCGAAAGCAAGTGGTACTGCCGGGCATGTTTATTATGTTGTAACTAGCGCTCAGGATTTCTACTGGATTACAGGTATGAACAAGTCTGGCAATGCATTACCACTCACATTACAGCCAGGACAGCAGACAGGGACATAATTAAAACCACAACAACAAAAAGGGGGCTTTAAGCCCCCTTTTTTTATCTCTTATTATACCATTTATCATAGAATTCTTTGAAATCTTTATTTTCTCTTAATATCTTTTCCCACCATTCCCTATTGTTTTTATACCAGTTCACAGTATAATTAAGACCTTCATCAAATTCTGTATTGTTTTTGAAACCAATCTCCCTTATCTTATTATCCTCCATCCCGTATCGTATATCATGACCTGGTCTATCCTTTATGAACTTTATAAGTTTCTCAGGCTTACCCAATATCTTTAAAACTTTCCTTGCAACATCAATATTCTCTATCTCACTCCTACCAGATATATTATAAACCTCACCTGGTATACCTTTTTCTAAGAGTATCTTTATTCCATAAACAGTATCTTTCACAAAAAGCCAGTCCCTTCTCTGCCTTCCATCCCCATATATAGGCATCTCTTCATCTCTTAATGCCTTTATCGTTATTAAAGGTATAAATTTTTCAGGAAACTGGTAAGGACCATAATTGTTTGATGGTCTTGCTATAACGATGGGGAGATGGAACATCTTATAATAAGAATATGCAATCCTATCAGCGGATGCCTTTGATGCAGAATATGGATTTGTGGGCATAAGGAGGTCTTCCTCTTTGAAGTTCCTATTTATGGCAGGACCATATATCTCATCTGTTGATATATGAACAATCTTTTTGAATTTTTTCTCTTTTATCGTATTGTAAAGGACAAATGTCCCTACAATATCGGAGAATATGAATCTCTCCGGGAAAAGAATAGACCTATCAACATGTGTCTCTGCTGCAAGATGGACAATGTAATCTATTCCATCTGTTAGAGTATCTATAAGGGATGAATCAAGTAGGTTCCCTTTTATAAATATCAATCTCTCATCTGATTTGTAGAATTTTTCTAATTTATTCTTTATATTGCACCTTTTCTCTTTTATCCTCCTTTCAAGATGTTTCTTCCTTTTTATAATAAACTCTTTCCCTATTGAGAATTCATTTTTTTTATCCCTGTAATACACAAAGTCTATTAAAGTTGAGAAATTTTCTGGCATCGCAGCATATTCAACACTATCAATTATTATAACCTTATTTTCCCCTTTAATCAACTCAAGCACAAGATTTGTTCCTATAAAACCACCACCACCTGTTATAAGATATTTATCCATCCTTCCTCTCCCAGTTATATGGTATATCATTATGTGCAGGTCTCCTCATCTCGTCAGGATTTTCGTAATTATAAGTATTTGTTGGTATATTTATCACATAGCATAACTCATCCCCAATATTCTTAAAACCATGCCAGACGAATTCAGGGATATGAATAAGTGATGGATTTCTTTCACCAATAAAAAATTCATTTATTAAGCCTTTTGTAGGGCTACCTTCTCTGTCATCGTAAAGAACAAGTTTTATCATCCCTTTTATACACACAATATTATCTTTCTGATACCTGTGTGAATGCCAAGCCTTCACAACTTGAGGATATGCAGTTGTAACATAAACCTGTCCAAATTTCTCAAATATTTCATCATCATTCCTCAGAACTTCAATAAGAAAACCCCTTTCATCAGGGATTAAATTTAACCTTTTTACCTTTACACCTTCTATTAACCTCATTCTTCCTCCTTTTTTAATATGATTTTAGGGTTTATATTAAATATCTTATCTGCGAGTAAACAATCGTATCTATTTAACTCATCTTTCGCATCCTTCATAAGTAATTTCCTATCCGGATGGAAATCGGATCCTATAAAATCAATGAGGTCTTTTAAAACAATCTTTTTATAAAACCTGTCATTCAGAAATGTCTCCGCGTTCACCTGTAAAAGGATATTGTTATCCTTAAGGGATTTCAGGTCATCTATTTTTCTTGTAAACCTTTCTATATGTGCAATTACAGGTGAAAAACCTTTATTTTTAAGATTCTCACACATCTTCAAGATTATTGAAAATGGTGTTAATGGTGAAAACTCAACAAGAATATATCCTCCACCATTTATAGTGTATTTATCATAATCTTTTGTTATGTGTGAAAGATTCACCTCATATCCTTCTATTATCTCCATCTCATCCTTTAATTCATCTATGAGTCCTAATATTTTTTTCCTATCAACATCTTTGTTTGAATCATTTATATGTGTTGTCTGAATAACCTTTTTTATCCCCTGTTCTTTCATCATCTTCAAAATCCTTCTTGATTCTTCTATTGTTTTAGGACCATCATCAACAGAAGGCAATATATGTGAGTGGATATCAATCATTGTATCTCTTTCCTGTTTGTAATCGCATTGATTATTGTTAATTTATCCGTAAGGTCAATATCCCCACCAACAGGTATTCCAATTGCTATCCTTGTCAATTTTAAATTTAAACCCATCTTTTTTATCCTCTCTATTATATAATGAGAAGTTGCTTCACCTTCTGTTGTTGCTTTAAGTGCTATAATAACTTCTTCAACGCCTTCACTCAATCTATGAAATAGTTCTTCCATCCTCAATTTTTCAGGACCTATCTTATCAAGTGGGGATATAAGACCACCTGTTATATGATATAAACCTTTGTAAATCCCTGTATTCTCAATTGCAAGGAGGTCCTGTATATTTTCAACAATACAGATTGTTTTTCTCTCTCTATTTTTGTCGGCACAAATATTGCATATATCAGATTCAGTGATATTACCGCATATAGAACAATTCCTTATCTTATTAACAGCATCAATGATTGATCCACCTATTTTTAAACCTTCATCTTTATGATTTATTATATAAAATGCAATCCTTTCAGCAGACCTTTTACCTATACCAGGAAGCAACATAAGTGATTCAATGAGTGTCTCAAAACTCTTATTCATTAGCCCTCCCAAATAGTTCTATTGCCCTTTTTAGAACTGGGCTTTTCAAAATATCCCTGCTTTCTTTTGGTTTTTCAACTTCCTTTGTTATTATCTTCAATCTCACCTCACCATTTAATATCTCTTTCAGAACCTCTTCAATCTGGAATACATTTTCATCCTGAAAATGCAATCCAGATGGATTCTCGACAATCACTTCCCTTGTATCACTATTATATTTAACGAATTTCACACTATTTGCAAAATAAACAATGTATCCCCTTTGATGTTTTTCTTTTATCTTTTCCTTCACCTTTTCCCACAGGTCATTTATCTCTTCCTTTACAACAACCTTTTCATCCTTTTTCTCCTCAATCTCAGGTAATTTAAAGACCTCACTCTGTGAGAGGAGGTTTGAAATATTTTTAATGAACTGAACCCTTGCCATCTTCAAAACATAAAGTTCAATCAAAGCCTTTGAGTAAGATATATTCCTCATATTCCTTTCAAGTTCAACAGCAAGATTGAATATTGCTGTGAGTGAATCCTCATCAATCAAAGATGCTATACCCTTGTAAGTATGTTCCTCTCCAATGATGTAAGGATTACGAATATCAAGTTTAACGAGGAAGAGATTACGGATAAATTCAATAAAACCTATAATAAATTCCTTAATATCATACCCTTTATCAAATATATTTTCAATTAACTGGAGAACCTTCCTGTCATCTTTTTCAATGACACCTTCCATTATCTCTTTATATAAAGATTTATCAATGAATCCAAAGACATCCTTCACATCTTTTTCAGTAACCTCTTCATCTGTATAAGTTCTCAACTGATCAAGCATCACCTCTGCATCCCTTAAAGCACCATCAGCCCTTTCCGAAATCAATCTTATAGCCTCATCCTGAATCTTTATCCCCTCTATATCAGAAATCTTTTTAATATGCTCATATATCTCCCTTGTTGTTAATTTTCTGAAATCAAATCTCTGACACCTTGAGAGTATTGTTAAAGGAACCTTGTAAGGTTCTGTTGTCGCAAATATGAAAATAGTGTGAGGAGGTGGTTCTTCAAGTGTCTTTAATAGTGCATTGAAAGCCTCATTTGTGAGCATATGAACCTCATCAACAATATAAACCTTATACCTACCCTGAATAGGTGCATATCCTATCCCTTCTTTCAGATTCCTTATCTCCTCAATCCTTCTGTTTGAAGCACCATCTATCTCAAGCACATCCTGAGATCTCCCATTTGTGATTTCCCTGCACATAGTGCATTCATTGCAGGGTTCAATATTCACACCTTTCTCACAATTCAATGCCTTTGAGAGTATCCTTGCAACAGTTGTTTTTCCAACACCCCTTGGTCCTGTAAAGAGATAAGAATGTGCAATCTTACCTTCCTTCAGGGCATTTTGGAGTGTCTTTGTTATATGCTCCTGTCCAACAACCTCACTGAATTTTTGAGGTCTATATTTCCTTGCAAGCACAAGATACTCTTTCATAATTTGTTATTGCCAGCCATACACCCTGTTTCGACTTCTCATCGTTATCGGTATCTCTGTTTCCTGCTCCAGTCAGGCACCCCACCAACAAGGATTTTATCTCTTACCGCTGCTTCCTTCCGGACCTGACGGGGTTCAAGAAAAATCCTTCTGGTGGACCCAACCTTCATCGCATTCCGCAGAGACCCATAATAACAATTCAAAGCCTCAATCAGGGCTTTTGGCCCTGCGTATAGCGGATTTCAGGTTCAGGGCACCGCTAGCTCCCCGCCTGAGTATGGCTGGCAATAAAAATATATGATTAAAAAATATAAAGTCAAGATGAAAATTATTTATTTATTAGACCTTTTCTTGAAAAACTGAAGAAATCATCGGGATTTTTCCCAATAATGATATGGTCAAGGAGTTTTATATTTATAATCTCAAGTGATTCCCTTACACGATTTGTGATATCAATATCGTCTTTTGATGGTTCAACATCACCTGATGGATGATTGTGTATTAGTATCACTGATGAAGCAGATTTCAATGTTGCATATTTTATTATCTCTTTAGGGTCAACAATAGTTGCATCAATACTCCCAAGGCTTATAATGATATTATCAATAGGTTTATTCTTAACATCAAGTAATATGATATAGAAAAATTCCTTTTCTTTATCCCTGAGGTAGAAAGAGAAATAATTCTTCACATATTCTATAACATCCTCAGGGCTTCTTATCTTTTTCATTTTCTTTATCTCTTCCCTTGCAAGTCTCTTTCCGATTTCAAATGCTGCTTTCAATTGTGCTATTTTTGAGATACCAAAACCTTTTATCTTTAAAAGTTCATCCACTGGAGCATTATCAATCCCCCTTAATGAACCATATTTATTAAGAAGGAATTTACCTAATTCTTCAGCACTCATCCCTGAATATCCTGTTCTTAATATTATTGCGAGCAATTTTGAAATTGGCATCTTTTCAGGTACTTTTTCAATAAGCATCTCCCTTGGTCTTTCCTCTTTCACCCAATTTTTTATAGGTATATTCTTCCTTCTCTTTTCAATCCCTTTTTTTATCTCTTCCCTCAGATTATCACATTTTTCTTTTGAATTTAATGAAAACTCTTTTATTATATTTAATGAGAACTCTTTTAATACAGGGATTTTTTTTGAACTTTTGAAATACACATTCCCCTTTTTACTGAAATATGGATAAATCTCATTCTGGACGAGAAAATCGTAAAGTTCTTCTCTTTCCATCATAAGATTAATTTTATCCCTAAAATAATAAAGTCAAGAATTTTTAATAAAATAAATTTGTTGACTTGATAAACTTCAGTATTAAAATATTTTTATGAAAAATATAGAAGATGAATTTATACTATTTGGTAAATATAACAATCTTTCAGAGATGAAAGTTATTGAATCTTTATTGAAATCCGAGAATATCCCTTATTTTATAAAACAGGAATCTTTTGGGAAGATAGCAAATATCACATTTGATGGGATTGGCGAGATAAAA
>Ga0078972_1004275_pt1 | contig 39812 bp, 28 predicted proteins | sample YelNatPaOPGAMG01_FD_67568 | JGI IMG/M metagenome (GOLD analysis project Ga0078972, IMG submission 67568) | Hot spring thermophilic microbial communities from Obsidian Pool, Yellowstone National Park, USA - OP-RAMG-01 (SPADES assembly) (version 2) | ecosystem: Environmental > Aquatic > Thermal...
ATTGTTCTCCCTTCTCCAGCTCTCTTATGATCCACCTTACTTTTTTCTTGTTTAGTTTCCTCATTGTCTCTGGAGAACTTTTACTTTTCTCCGAGAGGAAGTAATTTCGGGATACTACATTCTTTTTTTCATTTAGAAAATTTGATTACATCATGTTGTAATGTTCGTCTTAATTAAATCGAGCGCAAACTTAAATCCTGCACCTTTCTGTAAATGCCCATCTAAAATCTCAGGGACCAAGCCAACTTCCCATCCAAATTTCTTTATTTCGCTAAATAGCCAAACAAAATCTATTTTTCCATAACCAATCTGCAATCCTTCCGCATCAGGTGGATATGCATCCGATATATGCATGTGTTTTATCTTATATCCAAGATAGGAGATGTAATCTTTTATCATCTGCATCGAACCATTTTCGTTCGAAAGATACGCATGACAAACATCTAAACAAACACCATCTACTCTATCTATTATTCTCAAAAAATCAGTAACATCAACCATAATAGAAGACTTCCATTTTTCATCATTATACATCCAATAGAACCAAGGCATATTCTCAAGATAAAAATGCTTATATCCAAGCCGGGATATCGTATCCTTAAGCACTCCCATTTGCTCTTCCTTTTTTACACCTTGAGGAGATATTCCCCCAGGATGGATTATAATTGCTTCTGCTTCTATATCTTCTGAAAATTCGATTGTGCGCGCAATTACATTCCTTGATTCCTTAATCACTTTTGAATGCACAGAGGATATATCAACAAGTCTTTTTTCCTTTCCAAGATACATATATTCAGGCTGATGGACCACTATCCTATACCCTTTTGTTTTTGCCCAAAAGAAATTCTCCACAAGTTGCTTATAATTCTCATTCAGGTCATTCTCATGAAGCACAACTTCTACCAAGCCCAAGCCTGGATACTCTACCATCTCGCGGACGTCTTTCCAACTTGCTTTTATTCCTATCTGAACCATTTTACCTCGATACGTCAGTTATGCTCTATTTGACACATGCTCTATTCGTATTTGTCATAACAAACAATCTCTGAGATGTGTTTCCTACCACAACTTTCCATACTTTCAGGATAGCCTATTGGAATTACTGCAATAACCTTCACATCTTGCGGGATGTTGAAGAGTTCTTTTACCTTATCTTCGTGAAAATCAAATATTAGATTAGTTCCAAGCCCTTCCGATGATGCTGCAAGCGTCAAATGCGTAAGCGCCATCGCAACATCTACAGGATATGAACTCATGTACGACCCTAGATATGGATATGCCTCAGAAACAATCCCACAAGCAATTATCACCATTGGCGCTTCTATTACTATTTTCTGATTGTTGCATGCACCTACAAGTTTTCTTTTCAAGTCTTCATCTCTTATCACTATAAATTTCCACGGTTGCAGGTTCTTTGCAGATGAGGCTAGCCTTGTGGCGTTTAATATAGTTTTTAGTTTATCTTCAGGTATCATATCTCTTTTAAATCTCTTTGTGTCCTGTCGGGACTTAATCGCCTCGATAACATCCATTCGACCACTTACCCTCTCAAATAATTATGCCATTAATATATTTTTCTGTGCTCTACAGTGCTCTACAAAATGAATTAAAAAGCAAATCTATTTTTAACAGCAAGCGCATTGAGATTTGCAAAAAAAGATGTTTCTGGGGGAAAAGTGAATGGTAAAACTTGAGGATATTGGGAAAGCGATAGCAAAACATGGCATACCTGCAAGCGAACTGAACGACCTGCCGAGTTCTGGAAAGACATTCTCTGATGGTGCGCATTACAGAATAGAGATTTCGGGGATTGAGCGCCCTGGAGTACTTAAGGCATGTATAGATGAAGCAGACAAACGCAAGGTGCCTGTGCATAGGCTTATCTCTACGGTTATGGGTGCGACTTTACTTTCGAAGAAGGAATTAAAAGAATTTGCACAAATGGCACATGATGCGAATATGGAAGTGATAATTACACCAGGTCCTAGGAATCTTTGGGATATAGGTGCGCAAGTAAAAACACCAGAAGGAGGCTTGTCGGGATTAAGAATACATGGTGTTGAGGGATTAAAGCATATAATCGCAGATATGAAGAGATGTATAGACATAGGTTTTAGGGGCTTTTTAGTAACTGATGAGGGGCTCCTTTGGTTACTTAATCAAATGAAGAAAAAGGGAGATATTCCTGACGACGTTACTTTTAAGGTATCCATATTTGCAGGACATGCGAATCCTGCGGGTGGCAAGGTGCTCGAGATGTTAGGTGCAGGTACATTCAATCCCGTGGGAGATTTGACTTTAGCACAACTTGCTTCTATAAGAAGTACGATAAATATACCTATGGACTTGCATGTTTATCTATTCGATTCTTTTGGTGGATTCTGCAGGTTCTACGATACGCCAGAGATGGCAAGAGTTGCCTCTCCATGTTACTTTAAGATAGAACCTGGACCTTCAGTAACTGCATTATACAAACCTTGGGTTGCTGAAAGTTCACTTGCAGAATTTGCAAGAGAGAAAGTAAAATATGCTGAGATAATAAGAGAATTTGTAGAAGAGAACCAGCCCAAGTTAAAACTATCTGCACAGAATGCAAAAGGGCTTGCTATCCCTATGCCGTAATTTTTATCTTTTTCTTCTTAAAATTCTAAAAAAACCTTTTTCTCTTTCTTTATTTTCTAAGAAGTATAATATTTCGATTTGCAAATTCTTCTTCGGTGTAACCATGACTAAGACAGAAGATAACCTTAAAGATGCATTTGTGTCAGAATCTCAAGCAAATAGAAGGTATATCGCATACGAAAAGAAGGCAGAGCAAGAAGGGCTGAAGAATATTTCGCATGCTTTTCGGGCTCTTGCAGAATCTGAGGGAATTCAGGCAAACCTATTTTTGCAAACTAGCGGCTTGGTGTCTGATACCATGCTTAATCTCCTTTCTGCAATCGCTATTGAAACAAACGAACTTTCTGAAAAATACCCAAGGTTCTTGCGCGATGCTAAGACTGATAATAACGAAACTGCCGCTACAAATTTTAAGTTTGCTTCTGAAGTTACCAAAGTTAATGCAAATCTCCTTATGAGGCTGATTGACGAACTCGATAAAGGGGAGCATAAAAAACGCGATTTTTATGTCTGTTCTGTGTGCGGTAATATAGAAGAAACTCGCCCAGAAGAAAAATGTGTCGTTTGTAAAGCGATGCCATCTTCTTTCAAACAAGTTATGTAGAGTATCTTAGAATTTTTTTATTCGTTTCTAAGCACAGGGATAAGAAAATTTATTTTATCCCCTTCGTATTTTATTTTTCCATCGACAAGTAAAGGAATGGCAATATAAATCTCATCTTGCTCAAACTCAATTTGTATGTTCATCTGAGCATTCTCTTCTAAATCACAACCCTTTTTAGTTTCACACTCGCATTTCAATGCAATCCCTCCATTGATAGACTTTCCATAGAGATACCGTATTTTTTACAATGGCAATCGTCTAGATAGAATCTCTTTTCTCCATCTAGACTTTCCAACGAATGATAATTTGAAGTGTAATCTGAAAAGTATATGTGGTCAACGCATGACCTTCCGCAACCTAATGGGTCGTCTGTAATAAAGACTTCCAAGCCGTAATACCTTCCATCTGACGATTTGTTCTCTAATCTTGCAAAAAAGTCAGCACCATCTCGGCTCGAATGATAATAGTGTTTATTTAAACAATCTTCAAGTATCTCTCTTTCCCCATGTTGTTCGTATGGAGAATATGGACATTTTCTTATTCGATAATGTAAAGAATAATCTTTTCCAAGCCTTATACCTATGAGAGGGTCTCTTATTCCGTCGAGATAATACCTACACTTTACTTTACCTGCAAATACATCAAAATAGAACGCAGCATCGATATCTATCTCATTCTCTCGAATTATCTTTACCTTAACAGAATAACCCTTTTCTGCAAGTTTCTTTGCAATCTCTTCTTCGAGATATATTTTCGAATTTGCGATGCCTCCTAGGTTGATTGCCTCATCAATCGCATGCTCGACTGCATTGTCTGTTGCATGCCATAATTCATCTTGGCTAAGTTCATCATTGGAATTCGTAACAAATATACATGTTAGAATAAGAGCGCTTACCCACATAGATATGATTTGGATTAAGTTCAGAAAAACACCCCCATTACCCCAATTATATTATAAAACGCATTATGAAACTCCTCAGAATATGCAAATGTGCATAGCAACGAAACTACTGCAAAAAGGTAAACTAATGCACTTTCTGACTCCTCAAGTAGGTTACTTATCTTTCTGCATGTAAAACGACCCCATGCTTTTTTGTCGAATATATCATTGCAATACTCGTCTCTCTGAGGATAGGTATAGATTCCATCTCCGATTTCAAGTAAATAATGAGAGATTATGCCACATATAACCGAAGTAGGTAAGGTAATCCACAAGAATTGCATGTTTGTATATCTAAAGTTAAAATCTACAGTCAAAACAGGTATTGGTGGCTTGGGTGAAAGAACACATCCTAAACAGAATGATAAGTAAGATAAAAATGCAAAGAATGAGAACGAATGTGAAAATGGGCTTCTTTTTTCATCTAAATCAAGAGCAATTGAAACCATCGGCGAGATGATTATGGTTACATCGATTGGTAAAGAGCCCGCCAAGCCAAAAAGCAAACCAAAAACCATTCGCAGGGCAACAGCACAAAGAACAAGGAGAAGTTTGTTTTTCACTTAATCACCATGAGAACAATCGATTTTTGTATCGATATTTCTCTCTTGGTTATCACCATAAAATCACCATCAGATTACCAATACCTTGGTTGTTTGTTTAATTTTGTTTAATTTAGATAAAATTTCAAATTCGATGCAGAAATAACGCACTCATAGACATACGTATAGCCATGCGGTTCTTTTTGAAAAATGCATTCCTTATCGCTTTTCCAGCGACTTATTATTATATGGAGACTAGTAAAATGCCTAATCGTGTATCAATCTGAGAATATGAACAATTCGCTCGGAAAGAATAAAAGCCCCCAACCTACTGAACCTACCGAAAATAATGTTATGACTACCAACGGTACAACAATCAAGAACTTGGAAAATAGAGGAGAGAATATACGCTTAGAATGTTTTTCAAAAGTAGATGCCGAATTAGAGATTGATTGTCCATTTGGAGATTGTTCGGTAAAGGTATCTCAAGAGAATGGAAAATTGAAAATATCTTGTGCTTATGTCTCATACGAAAAATACGAAAAAGAGGTAAGATGCACAAAGATATATGGGATATGTAGATTAAAAATTTGTTTCGAAGAGTATAATTACATTCCCATATTGCCGCCTTGATTCCCCTGATTGAAAGGTATCTCGACTGCGTTTTCTGGCTTGGCTGATTGTTCTGCTTGTCTTGCACGCTGTTCAGCAAGTTCCTGTTCTTCTGCAAGTTTTAGTTCTCTTCTTTTCTTTTCTGCCAAGTAGAATAGAATTAAAACCAACAAGGCAAGGATTGCAATCACAAGACCACAAATAAACATGCTTTCAGTCGATAGCATAGCCCTTTCCTGTTCAAGAACTTCTATTGTAGTTGACATTTCGTTATTCTTTTCATTGCTTTCCATTACTTTCATCAATGGGTCAACTTTGAACTTTATTACATGTTTACCAACAAGTGCACTCCATGTGAATTTCTTTTGATTCGACATATTTGCAGGAACCGAGGTGATGGTAATATCTTCCTGTGCAGGTCTTTCGTCAACATACATTCTTACAAGAACATCATTTGCAATCGCTTTTCCTGAATTTCGTATAATTAAGGTGATAGTCAAAGTATCATGTTCGTTAGGAGTTGTTGTAATCTTGTTTCCTACTCTGTATTCTACATAAGGAATCTCAAGGTCAGGAAGAACTATCTCCATTGCAAGCAAAACAGAGACAGACACATCTCCTTTAGACCTTGCAACTATAAGGAAATTCTTTTCGCCTGCTGTGCAGTTTACTGGCGGAACTATCGTAATCCCGAACTCTCGGTATTCGCCTGGTTTTAGAGTTACGGAATCTAGATCAAACCATGACCTGAAAAAGTCAGGTCTTGAAATCGAAAATACAATGGTATCTTCACCGTTACCAAGATTTGTTACATTTAGGAAATATCGCACGCCTTCGCCTGGACTTGATACTGCTTCAGGGGGATGGGCTGATAATGCTATTTTGAATATTTGGTTTACTTTTACTGTTACAGGTACGGCACAGCCATGACCATAATTATCTGATACATTGAAGAATATCTTGTAATAACCGCCAAGCGCTTCTTTTGGTATGGTAACTACTGCAGTGAAGTTTGCACTTGACCAAGCCGGTATCAATATTTCATTCACTGTTTTATCGCCTATAAGAAACTCAACTGTCCAATTAACATCTTGCATTGATAGTAATGAGATTTTCATTTTATTATTTCCGTTCCCTGTATTGAAAACTTGCACGTCGAATGTAACAATCCCTCCTTGGTCTGCGGATTTGTTGTCTGGAACGGCTTGGGCATACATTCCCCAATATTCTGTTGCTATCGAGGTAGTTTCCACAAAACCTGTTACTGCAGGATTTGTCTGGTCATAGCCATCTACCCTAACTACAAGAACCTCATGAGCAGCCACATCTTGAGGTGCCCAAACTGTAAGTAATATGCTTTTAGTTTCCTTAGGACCTAAGGGGAAGACATTTATGTCGAGAATAGCGGTCCAATCACGCGTATTTGAACTTATTTGGCAGACCACGCTTCCCTGAGAATTACCTGTATTTGTAACAAATATTTCATAATTTACACTTGTTCCTGGAGCAACAGTTTTATTCCATTCGGGACAGGTCATTAGAATGTTAAACTTAGGTGAAACAACCACAAGGAGCATTGCAGAATCCTGAACTGGTGTGGGGAAGTAGAGTATAGATTTTACAGAAAAAGCCCGCACGTAAAATTCAATATTTATCCCTGAAAGAGCGTCTTCAGGAACTGTAACATTTACAATAACTTCACACGTCTCATTTACACCTAAAGTTGCGAATTGGGTAAGGAGTTTTATGTTCCAACCTGGGGGCGTTTCCGTCAGATTGAAACTCAAGGTATCTTCAACATTACCAAGATTTTTTGCAACTAAAACGAAATCCGTCGATTCGCCAGGGTTCAAGATTCTGTTCGGCTCAAGACAACTTATTATAACACCATAACGAATGTCAAGTATAGCAAAAGCAGACAATTCTTTTGAAATTTGTAAATTGTTCATAGATACTGCAGTTACATTTACCCATGCAATAAATCCAGGTGGGCCATCTAATGGTGCTGTTATAGTTAAAGTGAATTCTGCATTCTCATCTTGTCTTAATCTTACCCTGCATTCGGTAGGATAGTCTGTTGGGTCATGGTATAGTTTAGGTCCACTAAGATAACCCGTCCAACCTTCAGGAATTCCGCCTATCTTTAATTTTATAACATCCTCAAAATAGGCAGAGTGGCTTGACCAACCGAAGCCTGTGTTTGTAATGTTCATACGAAGTACTATGGTTTCACCAGGACCCACTCGTTTCATAGGAGTGCCAATCTCATCTATATATTCAAATGAGAAATTGTAAACTGCATAGTCTCCTAATGAAAGAATAGGCCACATGGTTGCTGCAAATTGCGAAGGTCTTCCTGTAACAGTCTGAGAACTATTTCCTTGGCTCCAATATCCTTGAGGGAGTATTTGAGTGCGAATTAGATATTTAGTGCCATTCATAATAGCGCCTACATGTGAGGCATTACCAAGCATCTTTAAAGCCATAATAGCCTGTCCTGTTGCATATGGATTTGAATATTGTATATTTTTTGAACCATAAACGCCATCGTATTCCTTCCATCCACCATCAGGCTGTTGTCTTGAGAGAAGGTCGTTTACGGCTTGGACTACTTCAGGGTCAGTTGCATTTGCACCACCCCAGAGCAATCCCATAATTCGGTATGTTCTGTCTTGATTAAATGCCGGTGCAGTAACTGGGTTAAGTCTCAACCATTTTTTTGCCATTTCAATTGCATTAATATAATAAGCAACTCGAGGGTCGCTTTCACCCCAAAGTTCAATTGCAATGTCTCTTGCGGCTGCTATAGTATAAATTGCATTTGCCGTGATTAGATAATTGCTTTGGTCTATCGGCGGTTCGTAATGGTCATGTGTCCAATAAATAGTTCCTGGAGTTGAGCCTGTATTATTATGAGTAATTAACCAATTTGATGCATTGATTATATTCATTCTTACATCTAGATTGCTATTTCCCATCATGTTGTTGAAAGTAGCAAGAGAACTGCTTGCAAATTGTGTACATGTCTTTGGATAGGAATTCCCCCAGCCATAGGGATAGGTAAGACCTGATGCATGAGCCCATCTTCCATCGGAACGCTGTATCCCCATCATCTCATATACAAGACGGTATAATTTAGTCAGATTAACATCGAAACCGAGCGTGTAGGCTCTTGACAAGCCCGTAACCGCCCAGGTTTGGACATGGCAACCATAACAGAAACTTGAATTTGTCCCTGGATATCCTGAATGAGAGGGCCATTCGATTGTGTAATTCTGCAACCAACTAATCCCAAGTTGGGCGATTTCGAAATATGTTCTTGAGGCAGTAACATTTATCATCATGAGGTCATTTGAAGGATTTTGGTCATTGTTTGTTGGAAGAACGGTTTTGATTTTTAGATTATATGTTATATGAGTCTGCAAAGGAGTAAGTGGAGGAATGGTCCAGTTGAATGTAACTTTAGCAATCTGTCCCATAGAAAGGGCTTCTACAACTTCCCAGTATTCATAGAAATAAGATAAATTCATTGGGGAAGTTACGTTAAAAATAACAGTAACTTGAGAATGTGTAATATAACCAAAATTACTTACGAGAGTTGTTACATTTACGGTTGTGTTATGTGTGAGATAGTCGTTCTCCTTTGGTTCTAAAATAGCAACTACGCCATAGTCATGATTAACTGCTTTTTCGTATTCGATATGGAGGGGGTTCTCATTCACGTTTTGAGTTGGTGGAAGTTGTGGATAACCAAGCCAAGCCTCTTCGTATTTTTCATCGATAGAGTTAGAGACCTTTTGGCTATTATCATCTGTAGAAAAATTCGAAAATGCTGAAATTAGAGTAAAGGTTGCGAATAGCAACACCAAGCCAAAAAAATAGCAATGGTTTCTCTGCATGCTCATCCCCTTATTTCTCTATTATCGTCGTGGTATATATACCTTTCAGTCCTTTTTCAGTATATTTAAAATTTCCATCTTCTTTCCATCTTCCCAATATTTCAATCTTCGCAAATGATTTATTTCTTCTTTTCTACTTTTTCTTCCACAATTTCCGCATCGACTATGACTGGATTCTTCTCTGGGAATTTTGGTTTGTCTTCTTCCTCTTTCCTATCGTTAGTATATTTATTTTTATTTTTACCTTTTCCATCTTCAATAAACTTTGTCTTTTTTGCGGACACGCCTATAATAAACGCAATGATTGAGAGAACGAAAGAGAACGCCATGGATGCAGTGCAGCATATGGTTGGGAATTGGGAGATGTATGCACTAAAGAAAAGGAATAGAATAAAGGATATGATGCCTGCAACTAAGCATGCAAAACCGATGAAGTACATAATTAGGCTAACGCCTGTATGCTGTTTTGTTACGGTGTAAGTGCCCATCGAACCTTAATCGTTCTTCTTCTATAATTCTTTTATCATGGTGATATAAATATGGTAACTGCGATATCGTTGTATCGTTAGATATATCGTTGGATTTTATCAACATTTTAAAAATGTAATAACATTAACTTTATAATGCAAAAGACGATACATTGCAAAGCGTGCTTTACATGAAAAATGAGAAGGTATATGCAAAAGATTATGCAGAAAGGAGATATCTATCTTCGATAGAGGCTGCAAAATACCTAAACATTTCTGTAAAGGAACTTCATAAACTCACGAATGAAAATATAATCCAAGCCGAGATTTCTTGCAGTGGACAGAAAAGATACGATTTAAGAGAGATTGAGAGATACATGAAGATTATGAACGTTACGAGCGAAACGACCAAAGATTTTGAGAAAAAGAATTTGTATAAAAAAGAGTATGTTTTGGAGAAAAAGAATACAATTCAAAAGATTTATGTAAAAAATTCCATGAAGATGTCTGAGATTGAAGATAACTCTGTTCATCTTATGATAACTTCGCCACCTTATTTTGATGCCAAGATGTATTCAAGGGAGAGGATAGATGACGATTTGGGAAATGTGCATGACCTTGAACTTTGGTTTAAAAAGATAGGTAAGGCTTGGGGTGAGGTATATCGAGTGCTGCAGCCGGGAAGAAAGGCGTTCATAAACATAATGAATTTGCCTGTGAGAGAAAAAGGGACCTTTCGGTCGTTAAATCTTGTTGGGAGGACCATAGATTTGTGCGAGAACCTTGGTTTTGTGTTCAAGAGGGATATAGTATGGCATAAAACAAATGGAGTAAAGGCACATTTTGGAACCTATCCATATCCGGGCGGGATTTTGATAAATAACATGCACGAATTTATCCTCGAATTTGAAAAGCCGTGCGTTAAAGGTAAGAAATATTCTCATCTTACGGCAGAACAGCGTGAAAGGTCGAAGTTGGATAAGGAATTTTGGCTATCAATAAAGAACTCAGATGTGTGGTTGATGAACCCAGAAAAATCAGGAGATAATAGACGGCATGTAGCGCCATTTCCGAGGATTCTGCCATACAGGCTGATTAAAGCATATTCGTATGTAGGAGAGACAGTTCTTGACCCCTTTTTAGGTTCTGGGACTGTCCTTAAAGTAGCAATGGAACTTGAAAGAAATGGTATAGGTTACGAGATAAATCCAGAGATTGCAAAAGATGCTTATGATAGTTTAATTTATGATAGTTTAACTTTGGAACCTAATAATAAGAAGATTTATAATGAGACCAATTCGTGGGAGATATGAAAAGAATGGATTTGAAGACTAAACATAAGATTTTTTTCTGCAGTTCGGAAAGGATGGATAAGACTTCTTCAGATAGCGTTGAGATGGTATTAACCTCACCGCCGTATCCAATGGTAGAGATTTGGGACGAGCATTTTTCGAAAGACGCTAGGGTAAAAGATGCGCTTTTATGTTCAGACGATATGCGTGCATTTGAACTTATGCATGAAAAACTGGATAGTGTTTGGGAAGAAGTATCTAGAGTGCTTATCCCAGGCGGCTTGGCTTGTATCAACATAGGTGATGCAACTAGAAAATTTGGTAATTCATTCAGGTTATATTCGAATCATTCGAGGATAATAAAAAAATTTGAAACTATGGGTTTTCATACACTTCCGAGTATAATATGGAGGAAATCGACGACCAAGCCGAATAAGTTCATGGGTTCAGGGATGGAACCTCCAAATGCTTATGTAACACTGGAGCATGAGTATGTGCTCATTTTTAGAAAAGGGGGATTGAGGAAGTTCAGAGAGAGTGAAAAAGAGAATAGAAGAAAGAGTGCCTATTTCTGGGAAGAAAGAAACAGATGGTTTTCGGATGTTTGGACTGACATAAGAGGAGCATCTCAGAGGTTAGATATTCTAGATAAAGGTGATAGTAAAGATGATAACAAAGATGATTATAAAGGTGATAAAAAAATTAGGTATATGCGCGTGCGTTCGGCAGCATATCCGTTTGAGTTTGCATATAGGTTGATAAACATGTATTCTTTGATAGGGGATACGGTATTAGACCCATTTTGTGGCACTGGCACTACCTTGCAGGCTGCAGTAGTTTCGGGCAGAAATTCTATAGGATACGAGATAGACGCAAATTTCAGAGATTTGATAATAGAAAAAATCGAGGGATGCAAGGAATTATCGAGGAATGTTGTAAATCGTAGATTGAAGGAACATATCACTTTTATGGAAAAAAAAGAGAAAGAGGGTAATATGCATTTTTCGAAAAATTACGGATTTGAAGTTGTAACTGCACAAGAAAGAGATATTGCATTACCAATTGTAGATAAAATCAATAAAAAGAGACATGTGCAGTTTGAGGAGTATGAGGAAGAGTATGAGGTTGAATATAGTTTCGAGTGCAAATTCGGTTAGAGTGTGTTTAATCTATAGGTAAATCGGTGAGTTGAATTACCAACATCCAAGCCGGCAAATTTGTATCCTCCTTTGTAGTTCCAGGCATGTGGTTGAACTTACAAAATTCGGATTTGTATTTGCAATTCTTGCAATTATTCTATTAGGGTATATTCTAAAAGTTATGAATGTTGTTAAGGTTGAATCCGCGAATGTGCTTTCGCGTCTCGTTCTTTATCTATTTTTACCAGCAACTATTTTCAGTGCATTTGCGAATGTAAAAATCAATTTTGAGCCTTTGTATGTTCTATTTTTTGCCATGGGTTCTTTTATGGCATTTGTAGGATATTTAGCAGGATATTTAGTTACAAAGATGATATCACTCCCATTAAGAACGCAGGGTACTCTTATAATTGCATGCGGTGCTATGAATATAGGTCTTTTTGTTTTTCCATTTTTCATAGCCTTTTTAGGCTTGGAGGGGCTTGTATATGCGGTAATATTCGATTTAGGTCAGGCTCCGTTTATCTATTTCATTGCGGTTTTGATTGCAAAAGAATATAGTAGGCGTGCAGACATTGCAGAGATGAAAAGAGTAGCCTCATCGGGAATGAAAAGGTTCATAGCCAATCCGCTTATTTGGTCGATTCTCGGAGGGCTTGCAGTCAATCTATCAGGTTTATCAGTTATCTATACTATATTCGAGCCTCTTCTTAAACTAATTTCTAATGCTACCGTCCCCCTTATACTTATACTTCTTGGTATATTCATAGAACCTAAGGTAGAAAGAGGAAAGGCTATCTTATCTATTATATTGATAAGGTTTTTACTTTCATTCTTTATTGCGTTATTGTTTGTTTTAGTTACAGGCATATCAGGGCGTCCTCGACTTACAATCTTTGCAGTAAGCATGGTTCCATCTGCTATATTGACACTCGTATATTCAACCGAAGAAGGGCTTGATACTAAATTTGCAGCCTCTGCAGTTTCTGTTACCATCCTTTTGGGGATATTTGTTACAAGTGCAATTTTCATTCTCTTATCCTGATTTCTTATGTTTTTTATGTTTTTGCAATCCCTTCTCTTTCGATGTATCTTGATATTTCGTATGCAATTTCTGATATGTTTGTGTATAATCTATCTGGGATATCTTCTATAATCCCTTTTAGTTCAAAGCAGATGCCATTGTAGTATATGCAATCTTCTTCGTCTATGTAATCCATCAAATCAGCCTTTCTCATTGGGAATTTTGCACCCCAGAGGATATCGCCCAAGCCGGAGACACCGTATATTCCTGCAAAAACAGGACGCCTTTTTTCAGGTGGTAAATGTATTGGCATTCTCATAGGCGGAGGGTTGTATTCTCCTTCGTATCTCATGCGTTCTCTAATCCTTTCCCAAGTTTCTGCTCTTGGCATAGTATTCACCAACCATATAAAAGAAAGTAGTCTCTTAAAGGATTACTAAAATATTGCACGGATTCTTCATGATAAATTGCATTTTCTGCATGTTTATAAGATGAGATGAATTTGCGCAATCTTGAAAGTAGCACGCCAAGATTAATCAAGAGGAAATGCAATACCAAAATAAGGTGCTATTATGAAAACAATAATGTGGTTTGAAAGCATCGATGAAAACGATAAGAATTCTGTAGGTTTAAGAGGTATAGAACTTGCAAAATTAATAAATAAAGGTGTTAATGTTCCTGAAGGATTTGTAGTAACTTCGCAGACTTTTGGAATTTTTCTCAAAGAGACCGGGCTTGGAAAACGCATTTTATCTCTTATCGAAAATGTGGACATAAACAACAGTTCGGCATTAAACTCATGTTCTCAGTCGATTAAGGACTTGTTCATAAGGACAAGAATACCATGGTATATAGAAGTTGACCTTCTTTCTGCATATAAGAAATTCTCAAGAGATGCTGGTTTTACTGATGAATATGTAACCGTGATACCAAGTTGGCTTATGCCTGATGCTATGGATGATGCAGAAGAGGAAGAAGAAACATATGTTGATGTGCTAGGCAAGTCAGAACTTTTTGATGTAATTAAGAGATGCTGGGCGTCTCAATATACACCTAGACAGATTGTAAAGATGAAAAGTGCAAATATGCCTTTTGACACGCCGCAGATGGCTATTCTTGTGGAAAGAGTAGTTGGTGCTGATATTTCGGGAATTGCTTTTACGATTGACCCACTGTCAGGGAAGGATGTTGTTCAGATACAAGCAGTAAGGGGACTTGTAGATGCGATTACCGAAGAAGGATTGAAACCTGATATTTATTCAGTAAATAGGAAAACATTTGAGATTATAGACAAGAAGTTATCGCCGCAAACCTGGATGCTTATCCGAAACGAAAGCGGAGATTATGAAAAAATAGACCTTTCAGATAAAGAGAGGGATGCTCAAAAACTAACAGATGAGAAGATTGTGGAACTTGCAAAAATTTTAATGAATGTTGAGGATACTCTAAAGACGCCAGTTGAAATCGAATGGGCTTTAGAGGGGAAGAGACTATACATAGAGACAATCGAACGCATAGATGTTCCAAAGAAAGATAGTATGGTCACTCACGAAGTAAAAAATAAGGATACTCATGAAGTAGAAAAGGTAGAAGAAAAGGTGGAAAAAGCAGAGAAAGAGAAGAGAGAAGAAAAGAGAGAAAAAGAGGAGAGAAAAGAAGAGAAAAAAGAACAAGTAATCGAGATAACGCCGTCGGTTGCCTATGCGGCGTCTAATTTAGGAGAGCATCCTAAAATAATTGCAGCGCCTGAGAAATCAGAAGTTGAGAAAAAGGTTGAAAAGGTAGTTGAAAGTGCATCTACACAAGATGAATTGATAGACGAAACGAATGTAAGAGAAATAGATACTGATTATTCTGGGAAAGAGGTGGCAGGTAAACATTCTGTAGCACCAGTTGTTCAGGTTGTTGACTATTCGAAGAAAGATGAGATTGCAAAGAAAGAGGATAAGAAACAAAAGGTTGAAAAAACGGATGTAGAGATAACTCAAAAGAAAGAAGAACCGAAAAAAGAAGAATTAGTAAAAGAAAAGGAGGATTCTGTAAAGGTTATACGCGAATACGTTCCCGTAACTTCAACAAAGATATACTTCATATATTCAGAGGGGAAGAGTAAAGATAAGAAAGATATAATCGTTCCATATCTTACGCCTAAAATTGCGTTCGTAAGCACTGGAAGCATCTATCAATCTATAGGGATCCATCCAAATACATTTCTCGAAGAAAAAGAAAAGGTTGTTGACATTCTTTATGAGCATTTTAATAGAACATTTGATGTATTCGAAAGGATAGTTGTTGAGACCTGCGGATTAACATCGATGCAATTAAGAATGCTAAAGTTCGGCGAAAAGCACGAACCTAGAGAGATGAATCCTCTCCTTGGACAAAGAGGAGTATCAAGATACAGAAGAAAAGATGGAGAAGCACTATTTAGGGCTGAAATAAAGGCGATTAAAAAATGCATTGAGAATGGAAAGATGGTAGATATTGCCATACCTTTTGTAAGAACGCCTGAGGATATAGAGCATGTGTTGCAAATAATGCGTTCCGAAGGCTTGGAAAAAATTGAGAAAAACGAAAGATTCAAACTTTACCTATCAGATATTACGCCTGCGGTTATACTTAATACGCCAGTATTCGCTAAGATGTGCGACGGTTTTATCGCAGATATTGATTGTTTAAACCAACTTGTAATGGCATGTGAAGACGAATCTGAAACTCTGCGCAAATTTGGATACTGTGAAAGGGGCAATGAACCAACGTGGAATGCATTAATCCTGCTTGCAAAAGGTGCAAAAGAAATCTCGAAGGCAATATCCAAGCCTCTATGGATAAAGGCAAGAACGTTCGTAAGACCAAAAGATTGGGTTATCGACGAACTAATTAGAACCGGCTTGGAGGCGATCTGCATTTCACAATCTGACTACATGTCTTGGCTTGGGTGTTTAGCAGAATCTGAAAGCCGTTTAATTCGTGAAAAGATTATAAAATGAACTGAAAAAGAAGAGTGAAAATTATCTGATAATTAGATTAGAAAGATAAAGAGTAGAAAGATAAAAAAAGAAAAAACAATGAAAATCATTGAAGGAACCAAGATATATGTCTTGTATCTGTTATTTCGCCCGCTATATTTTGGCTCATGAGGTTTCTTACTTCTTTCGGGTCTTTGGTTTTACCTAGAACCCAACATAATTTTACGAACGCAGTTTCAGGAAGCATATCGCCAGCAGGGATAATACCTGCTTTTATTAGGTCTCTACCTGCATCGTAAACGTTCATGTTTACTTCGCCATAAAGACACTGAGAAGTCATTACTACGAATACACCTTTTGAAGTTGCTCTTTGCACACTTGGAAGAAGGTCAGAAGAGATATGCCCCAAGCCGGTGCCTGCAACTACGATACCTTCGAAGTTATCTGCAAGGAAATCAAAATGTTCGGGTGTAAATCCAGGGTATGATGATACAAGTACAACTTTGTGTGATAAAGAATCATCTAATTTAATATCATTCTCTTTACCGGTTTTTTTCTTGTACGGAATATAGTATTCGAACTTATCATCTATGATTTTTGCAATTGGTGGAGAATTAATAGACCTGAAAGCATCACGGCGAGAAGTATGCATTTTTCTTACCTTTGTTCCTCTATGAACGAGGAAATGAGTATCTGAGATATCTCCATGCATAACGACAACAACTTCGCCTATATCTGATACCGCGACCTTTGCTGCTGCGGTAAGGTTGGATATTGCATCTGAACTAGGTCTGTCAGATGACCTTTGAGCACCTACAAGGACTACCGGACCTGGCAGGTCTCGAAGCATAAAAGAGAGTGCTGCTGCGGTATAGCCCATGGTATCTGTGCCATGAGGTATAATTACTCCTTCAGCGCCGTTTCTAAACTCTTTTGCAACTTCACGTGCAAGTTGTTGCCAGTATTGAGTTCTCATGTTTTCGGATAGGATTGAAAATACCACTCTGGGCTCTATTCTGCAAATACCTTCAAGTTCAGGTACCAGAAAAGCAAGTTCATCTGCAGATAGCGCAGGATGGACTGCACCTGTTCGATAATCAACGAAAGAAGCTATGGTTCCACCAGTAGAAAGCATAGACACTTTTGGCTTGGTGCTCTCTCTCCTTTCAATTCGAACATGTTCTGTTTTCTTCGAACCTTTCTTGATAACTTGTAACTTGTCGCATTCTTTCAATTCAATACCAATATTGTATCCTGAAGATAATTTCAGAGTGAGAATCTCTTTTGCTGAGAAGCCATGGTGAGGCATGATTACGCCACGGTATTTTTTTCCTTCGTGTTCAAGTTCGATGGTATCGCCAACTTCTGCATTTGCCTTTTTTAATATTTCAGCAGGAAGCCCTTCGTAACTCATTTTTACCACGATACTAAAATGGGTAGCAATATTATAGTATTTGCGGATACTACACTAAAACGTATCGCTAAATAAATCAACCAAATTAAATAAATTAAACCAAAAATAGAAAACAAAAAAAAAGCAAAAAAATTAGCACCTGTTTTTCTTTTCTCTATGAATTAGGAAAGCAGCACATGCAATTGCTGCAATTATGCCAAATACTTCCAAGCCTGGAATGCTGCTCTTCGTCGATTTTACGCTTATGCTTTCTGTTTTCACGTTGTTTGCTCTGTCCAAATCAGGTACCACGCCTTCGGGGTCAACTTCAATCTTTATCTTATGGTTGCCTTGTTGGGCGCTCCAGACAAGAACTGCAACTGCGGTCTTATTTGCAGGGATTAACTGAATGTAATCCGAAACACCTTTTTGCACGCCATCTATGTATAACTTTACCTCAACGAAGTTAGCATCGACCTCACCAAAGTTATATACAGTTACAGTTATAGTTAGAATTTCGTTATGGCTTGGCATCCTGTTCGAGTATTTTATAGACTGTATCTGTAAATCTGAGAGTGTAACTGATAAGGATAATGTTTGCTGTTTTGAACCGCCCGACCGAGCAACAATCAGGAAGTTATACAACCCTGCAGATGCTTTGCTGGGAGTTTTTACTGTTACAGTGATGTAAACAGCCTGTCCAGGGGAAAGTTTAACTGAAATTGCAGAATGTTGTATCGAGAGATTTACACCTTGCAAAGGCACGTATTTAGTTACTTTGTTAACAGTTGTCATATCGATTGGCTTGGATGTTGGGCTATCAAAATCTATTGGCGTGCCTTCTAAGAATGTGGAATCTTTTTCTGTAGATACTGCAACATAAGAGGCAATCCATTCAGATGGGATACTTGCAAAACTCATATCTGCTTTATCTTCGCCATTGCCTCGGTTCCAGAGACGAACTGTAAAGTTAGCAACTCTGCCTGGTGAATTTCGCTGTCTATCTATAATCCCAGTTAGGTTCATGTCAAATATCTGTCCTACTTCGACTGAGATTGCAAACGAATAAATCTCAAGTCCTAATTCGTTTGTGAAATTAATCATGCATTGGTAAGTGCCTGCTCTTGCAGAACTGTTTACATGGACAGTGAACTTGTAAGTCTGCTGTTCCATGGATGCAATATAGGGTATTGAAAAGGTATCTTCCCCAAGAACGAGGTCATCTGAATTTCTAAATTCAGGAGTCCATCCCTTTGGTATAGATACTGCAGATACATCCAATTTTTCAGGACCGTTACCTTTATTCTTTACTATAAACTCAGCAGTGAATGAATCGCCTGGATTTACAGAACCGCTATTAGATAGTTCAGTTATCTGAAGGATATGTGTTTGGTTTATGCACATAGTGATTTGCGCGGTTGCGACTTTGCTTATGTTGTTTATGCTTTGTGCCCTTATTTCAAATATGTTCACGGTAGGTGGCCAATCAGGGGCGGTTTGGAGTGTAAGGACAGTATTTTTAACTTGGTTGGATTGAACCTCCAATTCGCAAGAATAATCGCCGTTTTCAAATGCATAACTCCAATTTGGAAAATTATACATAGAAGTGGTTATGTTGAGTTTAATGGTATCAACGGTGTTTCCTTTGTTAAAAATCTGGAGATGATACTGTCTTGTCTCACCTGGGTTTGCGTATTGCACGGGGTCCTCGACTGCAAGGGTCAAGCCATATTCTGGATTAACTACCACAGTTACAGTTTCCATTGCAGGTTTTATTGGATTTCCTTCAGATACTGCCTTTACAGAAATCTGAAGTTGTTCGTTTGCTCCTGCAACTAAAGGCGCTGTTGTGTTCACGTAAACATACTTATAATCTATACCAGTCCCTGCAGGACCAAGGAATACATGGCTTGGAGTTATTGTAATATTACCCCAATTTGGAGGTGCAGGATTAACAACAGAAATAGTTGCATTATCGTAAACATTACCTAGATTGGATACTCTCATTCTAAAAGATACAGGTTCGCCGCAATTTGCATATTTTATTTTATTTTCATCTACGCATTTAATTGTAATGCCATAAGTTAAATCCAACATTGTTAAGGTTAGCATTTTATCGTTTGCAGTAGGAGTGCCTTGACATACAGCAACTAGAGAAACATTTGCATAATCACCTGGACCTACACCTTCGACAGGGGCTGTTACATTTAACTTTACTTTAGTTGTCTGACCTGCAGTAAGTGAAACTGAATTTGTGGACAGATGTACAGACCAACCTGGGGGACAGTAATCGTAGGATAGTAAGAAGGTGTCTTGTTTGTTGCCTACATTCCAAACAGTTAAGTTAAATGAGGCTGTTCCGCCAGGTTGAATTATCTTAATTGGTACGGTATTGTTTGCATTGAATGGGCAATCAGCGTCGAGTATTTCTACACCATGATAGTCTGCGGCTGGGGGTATTGCAGCCCCGAAGAAGCCAACGATTTCGAGTGGAGAAGTAGCGGTTACTTGAACTGGATTGTAATAAACCATTACTGCAGAATCCATGGTGATTGAAGCGCTTGGATTTATTGCATAATCCCAAACTGTGTTATAACAGTTAGGCCAAGCCGCTATTGTCAACTTATCAGGTCTTGTCGCACCTAGAGAAGGTCCAAGCCAACAAACAGCCACAAGTTCGGGATTGTTAGGATTTTGAGTATTCGGAAGCAGACCTGATACATAGTCAAATTGTGGTGCAACAAATGTTTTTTCTACGTAAACAGGACCGATTGTAGGCACGAATATAGGAGCACCATCTGCACCGCCGCCTAATTCTCCTACGCAAGTATCATATTCGTATCTTGCGCCGAATGTATGCGAGTTTGTAGATGTTGCCTTAATCGACCATCTCATTGTCTTTGGTAACAAAGTGAAGGTCAAATTGATTTTTAAATCGCCCCAGGCATATTCAATAGATACATTAGTTGCAGGATTACCCCAAGCAGTGGGTGCTTTTGTTCTGTGGCTAAGTAATTGTCCTGCATTACACTTGTAATATTGGTTGTCAATCTTCCAAGTCCAAAATGAGGTTGCATGTTCAGTAAAGCCAGGATAAAGGAGATTCATCGTTTGACCGTTTGGAAGTTTCTTGTCCATTCTAAAGCATCCATCCTCATAAATGTAACATTTTAATTCGGAATCTTGAAGTGTTATTGCGATGCCTTTATCATCGTGAATATGCAAATGTTCTTCATCTAAACTCTTTTCGATACTCTTTTCCTCGAAATAGGAGTTGTTCGTTACCATCGCAAGAAAAGCGCCAAAAATCATCAGTATGCAAGCACCAATAGCAAATAGCCGTTTCATAGACTCCCCTCACTTAGATCATATACGCATGTAATTATATAGATTTATCTAAATTTATCTAATATGGCAAGAGCAATTGTTAGCATGCGTCTATCAAATCGGTTGATAGGTAGATAAATACCTTACCATCATCTCTGTCTTTAACAAAATTTGAAGATAAGTATTTGCAGAGCGAAGGTTGCCAGATAGTATCATAGAGCGTTATTACTACAATCGTATGGTCTTTATGCAAATTGGTTTCGTTAAATTCCATGACTTTCATGCCTGTATAATATCTAAGTTGAGGCGGGCTCGAGCATACAATTTTTATTTCATATGTTACGTTGTTTTCATTTCCGAATTTATTGATGATGTACTTCCCTGCGCTTTCGAAATCGACATCAAGAATAGGCTGAGATACAAGAAAACATATACTGCAAGCAACCGATATTCCAATTATTTTCTTTAAAGATTTTGCATTTAAAGAACAAGATAACTCTATAGAAAGGGGTACGAAAATAGGAAGGAGATAGTATTCGTGATTTGGAAACACAACAGCAAAAGCACTTGTTGAGAAAGCGAAAAACATCAATCCCTTTCTGAATTTACTTGTAGGTCTATTATAAAAATAGTATAGAGAAAGAAGAATAAAGATAGATAGAGATACGACAAGGACAACTCGTTTGTATAGCGGATTATATACTTCGAAAAGTCCAAAATAATTAGATTGAGATTCCACGGTTTTTGATAAAAATTCCGGAGATTTTATTAATATAAATATATACCATCCCATTTGGATTATTAAAAATGGTATAATAACATGTACGAAAATTATCAATTTTTGCATATGGAAAATTAACTCTTTTGTTTTCTTCTTTGCATCCTTTAAACCATCTGGGAATGCACATCTGAAAAAGATGTATGATATGGGAATTACTACGAATAACATGGGGAGTTTTGAAAGACAGCCCAAGCCGAGAAAGATTCCACTTGTTATTAAATTCATTATGGATTTTTTGGATTTTACATTTTTAATCTCTGTTTCGGTTGCATATTTAATTCTCAAACCTTCGATTGCATAGTATAAAGATGCAGTAGAAAGCATGATTGCAAAGGTATCTATCTGAATGATTTTACCAAAAATCACATCGAGAGGGAACGTTGCATAGATTAAACCTGCATAGATAGGTATATTTTTGTGATTCTCTTTTGTTCTCTCATCTGAAAAAGTCTCTAATGCACTTCTTGTAGTTAAGGATACAAGGAGAGCACATAACGCACCACAGAGTGCAATAAATCCTCTTAACAAGGGTATGTTTGCTCCGAATATCCAAATTAGAAATGCAAGAACATAGGTAAAAAGAGGTGGATTGTCATTGTACCCATCGAAATAACTTCCCCCATTTGCTATATATGTCGCTCGGTCTAGGTAATAGGCTTCGTTCCAGCCATGGAATACTCCAAGTGGTAGCCAGACCCATGGAAGTCTTAACAGAAGAGCAAGAACGAATAATTTTTTGATATCGAAGGTATCAAGTGAAAATACATTCGTTATCTTCTGTTTAAATTCATTATGCATAGAACCAAGAAGGAGATTTGAATATTTAATTTTATGAAAGTTACATCCAATTCATTTTGCTGATAGGATACTATGTGAGTAACCTATTATACAATTTCTCGATTTCTTTTGCAATCATTTCCCAGGTAAACTTCTCTGATACCTTTTTTCTTCCATATTCACCCATTCTTTTTGATTTCTCCTTATCAGATAAAAGTTCGCATATAGCATTTGCCAACTCGTTTGTATCCGCATATTCTACAAGAATGCCATTCTTTCCATCTTCGATTACCTCGGGAACGCCACCTACCTTTGTTGCTACACATGGTTTTAAACATGCATTTGCTTCAAGAAGGACAATCCCAAATGCTTCATACTCGCTAGGAAGTACAAATACATCACACGCCGAAAAGGCAGAACGGAGTATCTCTTCTTCTACATGTCCAGTAAATATAAATTTTTTTAAAGTTCCGAGTTTATTAGATTTCTTTTTCAGGATATCAGCCAAGCCCTGGTCTTCTCCCACGATTGCAAACCGAACATTCGGATGCTCTGCAACTATTTTAGGACTTGCTTCTACTAAATACTCAAGACCTTTATTAGTCGCCAACCTGCCTGCAAAAAGAACTATCTTCTCCTCTTTCAAATCGTATTTTTTTCTAAAAGGTTCTGGAGAGGGTATTGGCGTGAATTTTTTCAAATCTATCCCATTTGGAATTATATGGATTTTATTCTTGTCATACCATACATCTTTCAAAGTATCTATCTCATGCCTTGATACACCAATAACCGCATCTGCAGCATCCAATACCGGCTTGGCTACTATCTTATCATATAACCATCTTAGTTTCTTCCTCTTCTTTCCGCCCCACATCGACCAAGGCGGATGATAATGTGGCGTAAATACAAAAGGACGTTTTTTTAGCATCCTTGCAAACGCACATACATTTACATGAAAATATCCATAAGAATGCGCATGTATTATCTCTGCATCTGTAGATAGTATGTAAGGCACACATTTTGGAAAGAATACATAGTGCATTTCGCCCTGAAGAGAATAGGCAGGAAAACGAATGACCTCCAAGCCGTCGCATCTAGGCTCCCAGTCGTATTTTGGTGTAAATGGCGTCTCCTTGTATAGATTCGAAGTTACTACCCTTACCTCGTGTCCAAGATTAAGAAGTTCTTTCGAAATCGAAAGAACATGTGTCTCTGCACCACCGGGCGCAGGGGGAAACCTTATACATGCCTGAAGTATCTTCATGCAAGTGCATCCTTATCTATTGCTAATTCGTTTTATCTTTTTCCGCATTTTTTCTCTTTTCTTTCTTTCTCTTTTCTCTCCTTAAAAATACCCTTTTTCTTTACAATCTCAACAACTTCTCGAGGCGTAACCGCGTTACCTACTTTTCGCAAGAACTCTCGATTGCTCGTTACTAAATATGAACAATCAGTTCTCATGTATGATGCCAAGGTAGTTTGCATATCTTCGTTCTTTATGAATTCCTTAAACCTTTCAATATCTTTCTTCTTAGGTCTATTAACCGCTGTTATCCTCTTTATTCCATTATCTTTACCACTCTCTTTTAACTTTTCAATATCTTCCTTATCTGCATATATCCCTAACTCACTCTTCGGAATAGCAAGCAATTCAGATACCGCACACTTTCCACTAATCGCCTTCTCAAGCGTCAAGGAATCTAAGAACAACTTCAGCATACCGGGGCAATGGTCTTTGGGTTAAAATAACTTTCAGTTTTTTCTCTCTTTGAGAAGCAGATATTTTAACCACAAAAATTTGTGATAGTTTTCCAGATTAATCTCCCAATCTTGCTTATAAATATTACACTTGATTTATGAATATATGAACAAATTTTGAGGTGTTCTATAGAAAAGCGTATTTATAAAGTGCTTAATTTCATTAATATTCATAATGTTTTGCAAATATTATATCGCTAACTGGAAAAAATATATAATATAAGAAGGTCTTTCTGACAATTATATAGAAAATATGAGGGTATATGTATGGCTTACTGCTATAAATGTGGGATAAGAGAGGCTGAGGTCGATGGTCTATGCAGCGAATGTGCAAAAGGTGCAGGTCGTGAACTTAGGGGTATCACATTTGAAACCTGGAAGAAAAAAAATGCAAACGAAAATATATTTCTTCAGTTCGTAAGAGCAGATGAAATATTGATGATATATTCATATTATAAGGAAACTAAAAAAGTTGACCCTATTCTAAATAGTGATTTTGGTTATAGGTATGAACATGATCGATTATCGAAGTATGTTTCTGAAGAAATTTTCAAAATCATAGGAGAGACCTTTCAGAAACCAAATAATTCTTACGACGGTGCAAAAAAGACATTTGGTAATATAGAGACTCAGTTAAATATTTTGAGTCTCATGCAAAGGCTCAAACTTAATCCTGATGAATTGGATATTTTTCTCAAGAAGATAATTCGAGAGTTAAAACCACCTCCTAAAAACATAACCTATTCAAATATCATCTCTCCTTCAGTCGTTGATGATATAGGGAAAGTAACAATGAGAGGAAGCTTATTGTATCTGTTGAATCTCTTTGCAACCATTGGAGATGAAAGATTTTTAGAGGAGTTCATAAAAAAACTTGAAGATAAAGATAAAAAGATTAATAAAGAGTATGCTGAGAGGTTGATTATAGCACCACTCCTTCTTTTACCACCATGGCAACATCAGAATGAAGCATTTGAAAAATGGAAAAATAATAATTATAGAGGCATTATTGAAATGGCAACTGCAACTGGAAAGACTCTTATAGGACTCATGGCAATAGAACACCTATACAAAACAAGGAAAGAGCAAGAAAAAAAGGTTGTTCGTATTCTTGCACATTCAAACGCTATTTTGGCTCAATGGAGATCTGAGATAATTGAGAAATTAGGAATTTTGAGAAATACTATCCCCTCTACCGATATGATATGTATCGATAATTTCGAAATAAATTTTAATACTTACCAACTAGTCCATCGTCAACCATACAACTATCCTACCGATTTATTAATCGCAGATGAAGTTCATCATGGGGCAGCCAGCGAGTTTAGAAATGCACTCTCAATTGGTAACTGGAAGATGGGTTTATCGGCGACTGTAGATGGAAAAGAAAAGATGGAGATATTAGAAGATGTATTGGGTCCAAAAGTTTTTACCTTCTCATTACGCGAAGCCCAAGATAAAAATATATTGCCAAAATTCAAATGGGTAGTTCATCCTGTATTCCTTTCTATCGACGAACTTGAAGAGTTTATAGAACTGTCTAGGAAACTGTTAGAGTTACTCGGAATAATCTCAAGAGATTACAAGAAAAAAATTAAAGAATTGTTTGGCGAAGACGTGGGAAACAACCAAATAACTGTAACTGAGGTTATCAAATATATGGAAAAGGCAAGATATAGAAATATGCTTGACAAATTACCAGAAGAATGGAAGATATTTCAAGGATTGATTTTAAAAAGAAGATGGATAGTACATAGGTCGATACCTAAATTAGATAATGCAATAGAACTTGCAAAGAAATATATTGAGGTAGGAAAAAAAGTTATGATATTTACAATGGATATTAGTAGTTGCGATTTGATAAGAGAACGTCTAAAGAAAGAAAATGTTTCAGAGAATAATCTTTTTATCGTTCATTCAGAAGTAAAAGGAGATATTCCTAAAATTTTGAAGAGGTTCAAAGAAGCAAAATATGGTGTTTTAATTGGCGCTCGCATGCTTGATGAAGGAATAGATATACCTGACGTAGAAATAGGTATAAATGTATCCTCATCAAAAACTAGGCTTCAGTTAGTTCAAAGAATAGGTAGAATATTAAGGAAAAACAAACCAGAAAAAGAGCCTGTATTCCATCATTTTGTAGGGGTTATTCCAGATGAAGGCTATGTTAATGATTTTGACGATATTGAGACCTTAGATGACCTTAGTTGGGTACAAGATACTGCTCTTAAGATGGGTCTGACATTACAATATGATAGGGAATATGCTATTGAAAAATGCATTCAAAAATATATGGATGCAGAAAGTAGGATAAGTAAGGCATTTGCCGAGAGCAAAACTATCGATGGCCTCTATTTCGGGACCTTTAAATTGGAAAGTTTCTTAAAACAGATCGAAGACGTTATTAAAAAGAAAATTATCAATAGATTAGACAAAATTCCTGAAAATAGTAGAATATCTGATGCAGAATGGGACGACATACTGAGATATGCATTCCAACAAGATTATGTATATTTACCTGGTAATAGGTGGTTCTTGATACTATGTAACAGAGAACCGAAAAAGATAAAAGAAATACTAACAATAGCGTTATAGGCGATGTAATGAACGATGTTAACTTCTCGGTAAATTTACCGTGTTGTATTATGATATGTACTAACGACACTGAGAAAGAGTGCTTGAATCGTAATTTATTTGGAGACTCTGAATGGAGATATGAATTTCTAAAATTCGTAGATAAAGGACATGTAGGTTTTCTATTAAATATTTCTAAAGATGAACTTTTAGGTGTTTTTGAAGTTATGGATAAAGCACGAATAGATGTGGAGAAAGATGCGTGGGGTGGAAAATTTCGTGTTCAAATCAGAGTTAGGCAAGTGGGAAACTTGCAACGAATTAAAAATGCATCCAAAAAGTTGGAATTCGTCATGCCCCTTCGAGAAGTTACTAACAGAGAAAAACCTTATAAAGTCCCCATGCAAAATACCTATGGACCTGACTATACTAACAAAATTCTAGGTTTGTTTGAAATACAGGAAGAACATAAAAAATGCTTCCACACGCAAGGCAATAGAGAATTTAGCGATGATTTAGAAGAAACTCTAGACAATGTCGCAGGTTTAGAAGATGTTAAGAAATTTGTAGAAAGACGGATTATAAATCCCTTTAAATGTAAAGCGGCTATGGAACAGTTAAGATTAAGAGTTGGGGGAGGGATTTTGCTTTTCGGACCACCAGGTACTGGTAAAACACTTATCGCAAAGGCTATTGCTAATTCGATTCAAGCAAAGTTTATAGATATCACACCCTCTGTTATTAGTGGTTACCCAGGGGATGCGGAAAAGAGATTAGAAAAAATCTTTTCATCCATGGAAAATGAACCAAGAACCGTCCTATTTTTTGATGAAGCGGAGTGGATTTTGCAAAACAGAGATAAGCAAAATTCATCCATAATGCAAAGGATTACGCCTTTAATTCTTACTCAACTGAGCCAAATTAAGAAGAAAAGAAAAGCGATAATTGTCATAGCGGCAACAAATAAACCTAGAGAGATAGATCCTGCATTTTTAAGACCTGGACGATTTGACAAGATATTTTTTGTGCCTTTGCCATCAAAAAAAGACAGAGAAAAAATTATCGAACTTAATTTGAAGAATAGAAGGCACGACTTAAAGTATAATGATATTTCGGAGATTGCAGAAAAGTTAGATGGTTTTTCAGGGGCGGATATCGAGAATATCGTTGATGAAACCGCCGCCTTGGTATATGAAGAAAACCCATATGGTAAAGAATATAAAATAACGAAAAGGCATATTTTGAACATCGTAGAAAAGACAGCTCCCTCAGTCAATAAGGAGGATTATGAAGACTACCGTAAATGGAAAGACGAAAAAGGTATTAGATAATAGCAAAATTTCACTCTTATATGTCTTCGTGAAAGGTAAAAGGGGAACAATCTAAACCAAAATTGTTTTGGAAGTCCCCAAATAGATTACTCAAAAGAGAACTCGATTCATCGGAAAGAAATGTACCTGTCTTCAAAATATATCCTAAAAATGGTGCTCCCGTCGGGATTTGGACCCGAGTCCTGGGATTGAGAGTCCCAGATGATTGACCGGACTACACTACGGGAGCCTCGTTATACTTGCAATGATTTTCTTATAGATAAAATTATCGTTCCTTTCTGTTTACGAATTAAAATTTAAGAAAATTATAAAATGAAAATTTAAAATAAAATTAGAAGAAGGAGGATTTTACCTCTTTCTCTTTCTTGGAGTCTCATCATCTTCTTCGTCTTCATCTTCCTCCTCTTCTTCCTCTTCTTCTTCCTCCTCTTCATCTTCGTCGAAATCTTCTTCTACGGGTTCTCTAGTTGACCACCAGTAGTATACTGCTAACACGCCAATAACTGCAGCAATTACTGCAACTATTATGATTACATTCTTGTAACTTTCCTTTACTGTTATGTCTTTTGCAAGTTCCTTTTCGATTATAACGAGGTTTTCGCCTTCGAGGATGACTGCCTTAATTGTATGTGTTCCTTTCTTAGCAGTCCATTCGACTGTTGCCTTACCTTCTCCATTTACTGGAATTACAGATGCCTTCTTTGGTTTTCCAATCTTCGATGAGCCGTCATAGAACTGGACTGAAACGTTGTCTGCACTGGTTTGACCTGTGTTCTTTATCTTTAGCGTGATTATTACCTTATCGTCTTCAGTCGGCTCGCTTATCGAGAAGGTAAGTTTAGATGCTGTAAGGTTGGCTGTAAGTGGTGGTTCGGGTATTACAGTTATAGTTAAGTTAGCAGTTGCTTCATTCCCTGCCTCATCACTAACAGTAAGGAATACCTTGTAAGTCCCTGCGCGTGTAAATGTATATGTAGTTACATTCTTATCCAAGCCCTCTTTGATTTCGATGCTATTTTCATCCTTATCTGTGAAGTTCCACTTGTAATTTACAATCTTTCCATCTTCTGGGTCGTATGACGATGCTGCAGTAAAGTTCACTGTTACATTCGCTCTTACTGTTGCACCTTCAACGATGCTAGGCATTGATATCGGCTTGGTGGTATCTTTTACGAATACCTGCACTATCTCAGATACTGTATATCTGCCTGCTTTGTCTGTAACATTTAGCGTAACATTGTAAGGCATGTTGTCTCTAGATGGTTTCTGATAGGTATGTGTAGTTACATTCTTTCTTCTCTCGTAAAGACCTGCAGTCTCGCCGAAATCCCATTCCCAACTCGATATCCCTATATTGTCTGTCGAGGTTGTTCCGTTAAATTCAATCGGATAACTCTCGTTAACAAAAATCTTTGTTATCTTTCCATTTACTGTCTCGACGGTTATGTTCTCGTCCTCTTTGATTGTAATTATAGGAACTGGGTCTGCCATATCAACTGTAACATTCATCTCTGTATATCCATAGAGATTCCCAGAATCCTTAAGTGTAAGGTTGAGTTTAAGAACCTGCTCCGTTCCCGTAACATTTGCAAACTGATATACAAATGTTCTCTCGTACGAAATAACTTCTGTGCTATTATCTTCGTGAATAAGCGTCCACGTGTAGTTTACTATTCCACTACCTGGAATTTGCGTTACAAGGTCAGAACCTAGCGCAGTAATCGTTACATTAACAAGCGGCTGAACTACATCGTCGCAGTCTATGTTTGCAACTGGTGGTTGATTCGTGTATACATTTAGAGTTACAATCTCAGAAGTTGTGGCATCTGTATAGTCTTTATCTTCGAACGGGTCCACAACTACACTTGTGTATCCACTTATGTTAAACTGATTATTGTTTCCTGAGGTTGTGTAATTCCAAAGTTCCATGCCTTCCGGAAGTTCAAAGGTATATCTTGATGCCTTTATCTTCGTATCGTAAGCAAATGTTCCTTTGACTACATGCGTTGTTGTATTCATTATTTGCCTGAATGCCTTATATTGACAGATGGTTGTAATAGTTGTGAACTTAGAAACATTCACCTCACCAACAAGTTCGTTTGCATTTATTTGAATATCATATGTGCCTTCTACATATTCGAAACTTACACCATCTACAGTAAACAAGCCATAAACAACCTGTTCGGGCCCTTTTGCAATTTGTGCATTTCTATAGTTTTCTACTTCTGTTTGGTCAACAATTCCATCATCGTTTCCATAATCATGGTCTATGTCAAAGAGCAAATCAAGGTCGTCAACTTTTGTATCTGTTTGTGATACAACATTTATGGTATTCCAATCCTTCGAGATTATAATCTGAGTATCTGTTGAGATTGGCTCTGAAATTGCCATTACTACCTCATAACTGCCGCTTCTCGGCAATGTGATATCTGTTATTATAGTCTGATACCCAACTGCATCTATTATCAAAACAAATTCTCCCGAATAGGACTGCATCGAGAAATATCCACCTGCTGTTGTTGTTGTAGTCATTGTATATTTATGACCTATCGTTCTGTCGTAGAGGACTACACTTGCACCCTGTATACCCCGTGCTGGATTACCGTCCAAACCCTTAACATATCCCCAGAATGTCTGGTCTTTTGCAGGAACAGGCACAAGTTCAATATCGTGAACCATGGTCCCACTAACTTCTAGCTCATGGGTGTATGCAAAATATTCATCTGACTGCTCAATGAGAATAGTGAAATTCCCTTCATATATATCTAGAGTATACATACCTGTGGAATTTGTAGTATCTTGGAATGAGGTACCATGTGTCTTGTCCATAACTATAACATTTATTCCATCAATACCCACACCTGAGGAAGTAACTCTACCCGTAAGGGTTACTGTTGCAGGTATTTTCTCAAGTATTACATTAGGTCTGGTATTTATCTGGTCTTGTGTTACATAGAATGTAGAAGTATTCGAGAAATAGCCTGCTTTGCTTATAACCATCTTATAGTGTCCAGGTGCAACTGTAATATCGTAATAACCTCCGCTAGATGTAACTGCACTTATTTTCTCATTTGTTGCAAGGTCTATTAAGGTAACATTCGCACCTGCAAGAGGTCCATTCTCGTCAAATACATACCCTTCTACATGTGAATTGTAAGATATCTTTTGTAGTGCAATATCTCTTGCGGTTATTGAATCGATTGCAACGTAAGCAGAATAGCCCGCCTGGTAATACCCAGAAGCAAAGGCAACAACATCATACGTCCCTTGGTAAACATTGAAAATATATCCCCCTGTAGAATTTGTCGTCGTCGATTGGAGTTGTACTCCAAATTGGGAAAGTTGTACGGTTGCACCATTTATGCTCAACCCTGTATCTTTGTCGTAAACTCTACCTTGTAATCTGGAAATCTTAGGTGTGAGTTGCACATTTCTTGCTAAAACTTCACCAAGGGATACTGTTATTGTCTCAGTGTAGGTTTCATAATGTTCCTTTGTTACAGTCATAGTGTAGGTTCCTTTGTAAAGATTATCGAAGTTATAATTTCCTGCATTGTCAGATATTCTTGTTGTAGTTCCGAATGTACTATTTGCAAGTTGAACTGTTGCACCCTGAATCTCCAAGCCGGACTTGATATCAGTTATTTTGCCTGAAACTGTTGCAGGCACGTATGTAAGTTGTTTGTTTAGAGTTACACTTGGATTCGTTGTATGGTCAAATGTATATTCTTGAGTTGCGGTAACATACCCTTCCGCAGTAAATACAATGGTATATGTTCCATCTGGAATTCCATTTATTGCATAATGTCCAGTGGAATCTGAAATTGCAAAGAGGTCTTGACCTTGGATAGAAACATTTACACCTTCGATAGGTCCATATATATCATAAACTTGCCCAGTCAAGGTGCTTGTTGTCCCTTGCCTGTATTCGCCGGCTGCTACTCCGACAAATATCCCGCCGAGCATCATAAATACCACGGCGAGTGAGGCAAGCAAACTCTTATTCGCTTTCTCGCCCTCTTTCGTTCTCTTTCCCATTCCCTTTGCACACATCTTTTCTTCCTCCAAATTTAACCTATCATATCTTTTATAGGCGAAATATAATTTATTTCAGCCACTAAAAATCGGCAATGGCATGCTACTTAATAAACTTTCCTTTTTCGTGCTAGCGAAGCCTTATATAGATTGCAAGGCTCTTTTTTCCCAAGCCGTCTGGTAATAAAGACATTCAACAAGGTAAGAAAATATTATCTTACTTTTACGATTTATTCTTCACTTACTAACTCTATTGACATGCTCTTTTCCAATTGCTCAAAATATATTTCTTACCCGTATTTCGCTCTGCTTTTTTTATCAATTTTTCTGCAACCTTATTCTGATACTCGATTACTTCATCCTCGTCTATATGAGTTAACTTTCCTTCACTAACAAGAACTTTTCCATCAACTATACTTGTATGCACCTTACTAGGCGCACAGAATACCGTCGCCGCAACAGGGTCATGCATCGCACCTGCAAAAGATAACTCTCTTGTGTCTATAAGAATCAAATCTGCAGCCTTACCTACCTCTATTGAGCCTATGTCATCTCTTCCAAGAACTGCTGCCCCACATATCGTTCCAAGTTCTAGTGCCTCCGTCGCACTAAGCGAATTAACTCCATTCTTAACTCTTTGCAGCATCATTGCCATCCTCATTTCCATAAGCATGTTTGAAGAATCGTTACTTGCAGAACCATCGACCGCAATACCCACTTTTACACCACTTCGAACCATATCTGAAATAGGCGCTATACCTGACCCAAGCCGCATATTCGATGTCGGACAATGCGCAACTCCAGTCCCCGTTTCTGCAAGTTTCTTTATCTCTTTTTCATTCATATAGACCGCATGTGCATACCAAACATCGTTCCCAAGCCAACCTAATGACTCCATGTATTCCAAAGGCCTCATTTTATGCATCTTAAGACAAAACTCTTCTTCGTCTAGAGTCTCTGCAAGATGGGTATGCATCATAACCGAATGCTCTCTTGCTAGCTCTGCAGTCTTTGCAAGCAACTCAGAGGTTACTGAAAACGGCGAACATGGCGCAAGTACTATTCTCCTCATCGAATATTTCGAATCGTCATGATATTCTTTTGTTATCCTTCTTGAATCTCTTATAATCTCATCCTCGCTCTGCACCACATCATCAGGTGGCAATCCACCTTGCGATTTACCCCTTGACATCGAACCTCTACAAGGATGAAATCTTATACCCAACTGCTCTGCGGCTTCTATTTCTGCTTCGAGTAAACCCTTCTTCCCTTTTGGAAATACATAAAACAAATCGCTTGCTGTTGTGCATCCAGTCAATAACAATTCAGATATTCCAGTCAGCGCACTCACATAAACTGCCTCTGTATCGATCTCACGCCAGGCCTCATATAAGTCTAACAGCCAATCAAACAATTTAGCATCTTGCACCCTAGGCACATTTCTAAATAAGGTCTGATAAAGATGATGATGCGTATTTACCAAGCCAGGAAGAACAACCATACCTCTTCCATCGATTTTCAATTCTGCTTTCTCTTTTAACTCCTTTCCAACCCTAACAATTTCGTTACCTTCGATATATACACAACCATTTTTTATAACTCTTCTTTTTTCATCGACCGTAGCAATTGCAGTTGCATTCTTAATTAATATCGATTTTGGCGAGTACGCTTTTTTTATCTTCATCTTCTTCATATTCCCACAACCACCCAAAAGAAGTTATAGATACTAATCATTTGCGTTTGAAACTAAATAATGTGCTGTCCTGAAATTAGTTCCTCTCGAAAAAACGAGGTCATCTTGAAACCACCTCTTGTGCATCCTTTTTAGAGATAGTAAGAAATTGTGGAGCTTATTTTTCGATGAGTTGAATGTGTTGGTTGATGAACTTAGTTTTCTTAGATGGGTGCATTTTTCTCACGAAACCTTGGAATGGTGTTTCACAATCGTCGATATTAAGGCTCCAATGGAGGCGTTTGAAATTTCTCTATTACTTTCTTTATTTCACTTTCTTCTATCCTTCTTTTCTTCCTCCCTCCCTCTCTTGGATACGGATATTCCCTTCTCTCTACATACCTCCTATACAATTCTCTCACCCATCTCGCCCTTATTCTTTGGCTCTTCGCTATCTTCCTCACTGATTCTTCTCCATCTCTCTTATGCTCTACCTTACTTTTCTTTAGTTTCCTCATCTTCTCTCGAGAACTTTTACTTTTCTCCGAGAGGAAGTAATTTCGGGATATTACAATAAGACTATCTGGCAAACTCGCCTCATTAATACATACTTTCGCAAATATTATATTATCGCATTTGTTACGGTTGGTTGCACTCAACGGAAAGATGGGATGGTGTACTGATGGGAGAATCATAATGAAGATACGTTGGCATGGGCATTCATGCTTTGAAGTGTCAGATAAGATTACGATTGTAACAGACCCTCATGATGGAAAGTCCATAGGCATCCGTCCTCCTAAAGCAAAAGGAGATATTATTTTTGTCAGCCATGAACACACAGACCATTCGTGCATTCGTACGGTCAAAAGACCATCTAGCAGGATATATTCAGAAGTAGGCGAATTCGAAGATGATGGTATCGAGATAGTTGGCATACCATCATATCATGATGACTTTTTCGGTGAAAAAAGAGGGAAAAATACCATATTCAAATTCAAACTTGCTGGAACCACATTCTGTCATTTAGGCGACCTCGGACATATTCCTGACGAAAAAACATTTCGAAAAATCGGAAAAGTAGACGTCTTATTTATCCCCGTGGGAAATATTTTTACTCTCGACGTTTCAGATGCTTGGACTGTAGTACAAAAGATTAAACCTCATATTGCAATTCCCATGCATTTTAGAATTGCAGGTCTATCCATGTCTATTAAACCAGTCGAACATTTCCTTGATAAAGCAGTAGAAGAATTCGAAATCATAAAAGTAGGAAACGAGTGCGAATTTGAAAAAGAGGATATTATCGATGCCCATGAAGTTTGGGTTTTTACAATTTGATTCTACCCCTAATATATAATTCTATCTTTTTGTCTTGCAATATGGACAGGCAGCCCAATCTTCCTGCATATCTTTACCGCAATTTTTGCACTTCTGAGAAAATACAGTCTTACAATATGGACAGGCTTTCCAATCTTTCTTTATCTCTCTCTTGCAGATAGGACAGGCAACCTTCTCTTCTTTTAATGGATTTCTACAAAATGGACAGGCAGCCCAAGATGGATTTACAGGCTTTGTGCAGTTCGGACATACATTCTCCTCTTCCTTTTTTGTAACGGAAGGTTGCGAAGGTTGTAAAGGTTGCACGTTCTGTTTTATTTCTCTTTTTTTATCTGCAATCCTTATCGCTTCTGCAATAACTTTACTTTCGCTCTTCTGTGGTTTTTCTATTACCTCTTTTCTCTCTTCTTTCTTATCATCCTTTTTATCTTCTTTTTCCAACTTTTCAGTTATGCTTATTTCTGCTTCTCTTGCATATCCTATTGCTTCCCCGTATAACCCTATCTCCATTGCATATTTTGCTTTCTCGAATAATTCTTCAGATACTTTTACATCCTTCCCGGAATTTTTCGCACTCTCTATCATCTTTTTGAAAGTATCCATAACTTCCTTGGCTTGGGCTTGTTGTTTCTGTATCTTTGCAGTAACCCTCTTTGCATCTTTTGCATACTTCAATACCTTTTCAAAGTTTCTTATCTTAATTGCATTTCTCGCATGTTTCATAAAATAATCTGCCTTTGCAACCTTTAAGTTTGCTTCTTTTGCTTCCGTAATAGCAACCATTGCAGTATGTAAAGCATCTATCGCTTTCTCGGCGTCTGGAATGACTACTTTGATTGCCTTTTCCACATCTAATGCCAAACTAACTGCCTGATTGTAATTCCCCTCAACTAGCGCACTTAACGCTTGTTTAAGGTATGTTTCTGCGGAACTAAAGTCGTAATCTTCCTTCATGGTTGATATTATCAACTGACATATATTCGTAATGTCAGCCGCAAGTGCAAATTGTCGTTTCAATTCCCTAACTTTCTCATGCGCTTCCAAAGCAACTTCGCGAGATTCCTTATACTGCTTCTTTTCTAACAAAGCATACGAACGCTTGATTATCTCTTCGGCTTCGTTCATCATTATTCCCTGCGACTCTGCTTCTGCAGAATCCCTTTCAACTTCAGCAATCACTTTCTCAACATCTTTTTGCATATACTCATTCATAGATTTTATCGCAGCCTGTATTGCTTTTTCAGCAAGAATATCACATTGTTTGAGTATCATTTTGTCTTTTGTTTCTATCGCTTTCTTTAACTCCATAATATAATTGTCTGCCTCTTTCAAATCTATCTCGTTACTTAGTTTTCTTATCTTTTCAACTGCATCTTTTGCTTTTTCCATTGCTTGCATACTTAATACTTCTACTGATTCCTCATTCTCACTTCCCTTATCTTTCAAAGCATCTTTTAATTCTGGTTTTACCTCAGCAGGCTTGGAAATTTCTTTCTCTAATACTTTTTTCTCATTCTGATTTTCTGATTCTTCTATTACTTTAGGCTCTTCTTTCTTTTTACCCTTCAAGACAAGAACAACAGATTCTTTCTTTTCTGGAGGTGGTAACGGCTTGGGGATTATTTGCACACTAGGTCGCTTTGGCTTGATCTGTATTACTGTCTTCTTCTCTTCTTTTTGAACAGGTTTCTTATCTTCTTCGGTATAAAGTTCATTTACTAAACGCTCTATCTCTTCTACAAAAATAGCAACTTTCTGATATCTTCCTGTTTTCATAACCATCTTGGCTTCGTTAAAAATTATCATCGGTGCACTTACATTTATGCCCACTTTCCTTGCCTCTTCTATTATCTTCTCACCTTTTGCAAGCGCCTCCTCCGCTTTCTTTTTATCTTCATAAGTCTTCTTTCCATCTTCAAGAGATTTATCAACTTTCTTTAATAACTCCGAAGCATCTCCAAATTTGCCCGCCCTTATCATCGATTTCGCTTCACTAAACAGTTTTTGCGCCTCTGTAACATCACAACTTGATGCACTATCTTTTATCTTCGCATCGTACTCTGCGAGTTTTTCAGATATACTCTTGTATTCCCCGATATGGGTCTGGGCATCAGATATTAAAACTTCTGCCTCTGTTGCATAATCTATGGCTGTACCATACGAGCCCTGCTGAATAGATATTTGCGCCTTTTTCAATAGATATTCTGCCTTCTTTGTATCTTTTCCTTGATTCTTTGCATGCTGTATAACTGCTTCAAATGTTTCTAAAAGTTCTCGGGCTTGCTTTGCCATCTTACGACTTTTGTTGATTATATGCTCCGCATTCTCTGCATTCTGTCTTGCTTTTTCAAAATCGCCTATTTTCACACTCTGCTTTGCAGTCTTTATCATGTATTCTGCCTTATGCACCTTCAGACCTTCCTTCTTAGCATCTTCTAAAAGTTTAGTTGCTCTATCGATTGCTTCAACTACTTTTCGTGCCTCAGGGTCTAAATCTCTAAGTGCATTTGTTGCATCATTAAGAAATACACTTGCTTGCGGGTAATTTCCCCACTCTATCTGAAACTTTGCTTGTTTCAAAAGATTTTCCACGCCTGCAACCTTGATTCCCTGACTCTTCGATTTTTCTATCAAAGTCTGAACATATTTTACACTTTCAGAAATTGCATAGAATTCTTCTGTTGTACTTTTTATCTTCTCGAATGCTAACTGTGCACTCTTTTTAGCATTTTCATAATCACGATTGTTAAGATAGGTATATGATTGCTGCACCAAGCCCTCCGCAGCGCTCATGTTAATACCCTTTGATTTCGATTCGTTTATCTCGTGTTCCACATCTGATAATTCTTTTAAAATCTGTTCTCTAAATGTTACGTCTATTCCCTTCTTTGCAGCCTCGATTGCCTTTTGTGAACATGCAATTACATCATCGTAATCGTTTCTTTCTAAACTTGATTTTGCAGTAAATATAAAATTCTCTGCCTGGGAGACATCGAATCTCTGTGATTTGTATTTCCGAACTACACTCTCTGCCTCCTCCAGAGCCTTGGCAGCCTGAGCATACCTCTGCGGGTCATATTGGAAAACTACCTGCCTTCTAGCCATTCTAGTCCCTCATCTGTTCCTCTATTATCCCATATCTATTTAGTCTTTTTCTGTTACCATAACTCAATTGATTTGCCTAATATTAACTATCCTTTCTTTGAAGGAAAAAGTAATTAACTTATAAATAAATTCATATATGGTGAGTAAATGAAACGCATTCTTATGGTAATTGCGCCAAGAGATTTTAGAGACGAAGAACTGTTTGAGCCTAAAGAGATATTTGAAAAAGGTGGTCATTCGGTTACCGTTGCAAGCACAAAGACAGGAACTATTAAAGGTATGCTTGGCGGGACAACTACATCATCAGCGTCAATTGATAAAATAGACATGAAAGATTACGATGGGCTAATATTCGTTGGTGGTATGGGCGCCGAAGAATTGTTTGAAAATCGACATGCTCACAAGTTGGCAAAAGATGCATCAACATCCGCAAAACCTGTAGGGGCTATATGCATTGCGCCCTCGATACTTGCGAAATCAGGCATACTAAAAGGAAAGAATGCGACAGTATGGGCTGGTGAAAAATACAAAAAAATACTAAAAGAATCGGGTGCTATTTTAAAGGATGATGACGTTGTCCGGGATGGTAAAATCGTTACTGCGAATGGTCCAAAATCTGCAAAAAAGTTCGCAACGACGTTTCTTACCCTCTTAGGCGATATGAAATGAAAACAATAAAAAGAGAAAATCTTAGGAATACCATGGAATAATATCAAATGGGATAATGTCATGGAATAACTTTTTCTCTTTGCATCCCATTTTACCATAATATGCCCAAGAGCGAAATAGAGTTCAAGTCGAATAACGAAATTGTAAGGGGAGAAATTTTTGAACATAAAGACGGAAATAAGCATCCAGGGTTGCTTATTCTACATGGTTTACAATCTAGAAAAGAAGAACTTGGAAACCTGCCTCAAAAACTTTTCATCGAAGGTTATACATGTATGCTTATAGATGTTCGTGGACATGGGAATTCTGATGGTTTTAGAGGATACGTATCCAAAGAAATCTGGCTTGAGGATATAAAAGGCGCGATTGAGATACTTGAATCACACCCTGAGGTTGATGCTAACCATCTTGGATTGGTTGGACATTCGCTTGGTGCTGCGGCAACCATAATTTCATCTGCTACAGATAATAGAATAAAATGTGCAGTTGCGCTTGCTCCCCCAGGAACTATAAAAGACCAAATCTCTAGTGGAAAAAGAGTTGTATTTGCAATTTTATACTATCTTGGAAGGTTAAAAAAAGTCCTCACAGGTAGACCTATGTATATCAAGAACCCGACTACTTACGATATGCTCTTCTTCGATAAAAACGCACTTGAAAAAGCAAAAAAGATAGATTTTTTACAGCCTACAACGCCTGTAGATAACTATCCTACTTTGCTTGATTTTAATGCAATAGATTACGCAAACAAAATTAACATACCAACTTTAATAGTGGTTGCAGATAAAGACAAGGTTGTTAATCCATCGTCATCTATGGCACTTTTCAAATCTCTGCAATGTGAAAAGAAATGTGTGGTAATAAACGATTCTGGGCATTCTATGTTGCTCGACCAGAAAGGTGATGAGGTAATCTCTCATACTGTTCAATGGTTCAATAGAT
>Ga0078972_1004280_pt1 | contig 39765 bp, 37 predicted proteins | sample YelNatPaOPGAMG01_FD_67568 | JGI IMG/M metagenome (GOLD analysis project Ga0078972, IMG submission 67568) | Hot spring thermophilic microbial communities from Obsidian Pool, Yellowstone National Park, USA - OP-RAMG-01 (SPADES assembly) (version 2) | ecosystem: Environmental > Aquatic > Thermal...
AACAAAATCGCTGAAGGAGGGACGCCCTTGTTGACCAACCATGCAACGCGATAGACGATGGTCCTCGTCTTGCCGGACCCTGCGCCGGCGACAACGAGGACGGGCCCTGCTTCCACTGATACAGCTTCAAACTGACTGGGATTTAGTTGCTTCTCAAAATCGACGTAGCGGGACACCAGGAAACTCCATCGCGGTTCAAATTATAAACTATTCTGCCAAATCGCCACACTTTATAGCATCCTATCGGCAGAAATACATGGAAAAAAGCGCTCAATTGTGATATGATACGTTTGTCGCGGGTATAGAGGGGAGGTTTAATTCAATTTGTGGTATGTGAAGGAGGATTGAGTGACTATTCCAGTAAAGGTTCTCGCTTGCCCTCTGTGCTCTCACCAGTTCAGTCATGAGCGAGAAGCAGACGGACGAAATTTGACGGTCTTCGGCTATGGACTCGACTTCAGACTCGTCCCCAGGGATTGCAACCGCTCCTCGGAGCTCGCCACCTGCCCTGAATGTCTATACACTGCCCGAGTGCAAGATTTCAGCGCACGGGTACCGGGCCACATCAAAGACCTCGTCAAATCGGACAAATATGTAGGCATCTTCAAGAAATATCAAATTCATGAATTTGTCGCGCGGAAATGGATTGCGCTCATTTCAATCTTTGAGACGCGAGGATTGAATCCTCGCGACCTGGCCGTGATGAGCCTGAAGGGTTCATGGGCGGCTCGGGAATACTCGAACCTCAAGACCGAGACGGAACTCCTCGATCTTGCTGATTCGTATCTTGAAGAGGCCCTTCGAAGGGGACTGACCAAAGGGGATCCGGGTCTGATAATGTACCTTCTCGGGGAAGTGAATCGGAGGAGAGGCGATTTCCGGAGAGGTCGTGAGATGTTGGCATTTTTGGGCAACAACCCTCGTTACCGTTATCCAGCCCTGCTAGAGACTGTCTTGATTGAAGAAGAAGACACCACTCCCTACTGGTCACACCATGCCCCAGATCAAATGGAACTTCATTCCCACAAATTCAAAGGCCTCTTTCCCAGTTTGAGAAGCATCCCACCCGGCAAAACCGAATTTTACCCTGACGAACTCAAGGAATCGATCGAAAAACCTGAGGATGATAGGCACAAATACTGAGTGCTGGCCGCACGTTGATGCGGCCACAGAGCGACGCCAAAGACAAGTGACGGCCATTGAGCCGTCACTTCGTTTTTGTTTGCAACGCCATCTGAGGGCACGCCCTGCTTCCGACCTCACCGTGCGGCGCCGACAGACGCGTTGGTTCACATTCTCATAGGGACGCAGACGGAAGCTCAGGGTGTTTGACGTTGTCGTTCTTTTTCAGGGCGCCTATGGCCTTCAGCGCTTGGGGAAGCGCAGAAAGCAGTTCGGCCACGGATGACGCCGGGCTTGGCTGATAGATGGCTCCCATCAATCGATTTGTTTTTGCCCCATCTTGTGCAGCCGTACCGACATCGTTTCCCGCCTCGATGAGAGCGGCAACAATACCGGTCAAGGTATCGCCCGTGCCGCCGATGGGTTCCATGTGCGGCGTTGAGGGTTCGCAAATGGTGGCCATAACTCCCTCGGAGGATGCAACATAGTCGCATTGGCCTTTTACGAGTAGGTACGTCGCTGCGTTGTGGCTTCGGTATGCCCTGGCAATGAGGCGAGGGACTTCATGCTCATTGTGCAGCAAAAAGCCTCTTGTGTAGAATGGATGGGGCGCTGATTCATCAGCTAAGAACGCCATTTCCCCGATGTCCGGGGTAAACAGATCGTAAGAGGCCGCAAAACCGCTCATCTTTGCGACGTACATGTAGCCGGCGTCTGCGATGAGAAGGGGCCTGTTGCGCTGATCTTCGATGCTTATGAGAACTCTGTTGTGCCAGTCCACATCCGGCTGGAGATAGTGGAACACCACAAGGTGGTCCTTTTGAAACGCCATCGAATCTACAAGATATTGGTACAAGCGCTTGCTGCCCTCCCCTGTTCCGATATCTCCCACGAGAATTGCTCTCGGCAAGCCAATGCCCAGCGATTCTGCGCTGATGCACGCTGCAGCCAAAAGAGCCGGCGTGCCGCGTCGAACTCGGACCCTCTGATTTTCAACGCAGAGCGTATCACCGTCGAAGCGGCAGAGGCCATCGACAAGAGGAAAATCCTCACGAGGTACGGTTCCGACTATCGTCCAGGGCATATCCTGAGTAGCTCCTCGTAGGCGAGTTGGAGCGCGTACCCGCAAAGCGTCTGCCCAATGGTCCTGGGCGCCGGCGCCTCCTCCAGAGATTTGCCGACAAGCTGCTCGGCGAGATAGGGCACGTCGGGGCAGCCTCCGCCTGATATGTTCACAATGATTCGGTCTGCCTTCCGCAGCGTTATCTTCATGTTGGCCGCCCTTACCATGACATATTCTCCGAAGTCTTTGACGTGGTAAAGACTTACTGGCTCGATCAGGACGTCTTTAAGAGACACTACTTTTAGAGGGACGATGTCCTGTTCGCCAAGAACCTCTACTACTCGCATCTGAAGAATTATAGGAAATTCAATGGCGAGATCGCAGCCTGTCCGAATTTCCGGCGGCGGACCCTTGACTTTCACATCGAGACCCGCCTTTTTTAGGCAATTCTCAGCTCTTATGACGTCGCTGGTGTGCTCAAAAAGGAGCAGCCCCTTGCCGGACGCAGAATCGGAGGCTCTTGCAGGGTATTCGCCACTCTTGGCGAGCCTGTCGCGTAATTTCTTTAATAAACTCATTTCTTTACGAGGGCGACGACAAACGTGTCGTCGTCCTCCCTGATCTGAGTCACCGACCAACCTTGCGCTGAAGCCGCTCGAGTCACATTTTCCTTGCTCGTTTCGTTGTCCACGAGAACTTCGACTTCTCCGCTTCCCATTGCTTTGAGCTTGTTAAGAGTCAAGAGAACAGGCTGAGGGCACGACAAACCGCGTGCATCAATTTTTTCGACCATAGCTGAATCTCCTCAAACCTTTGATCTTTGAATATTCGAGAACCCGATAAAACAACATAACGACAGCGTCACGATCACAGCGGCAACGCCATGGGGACCGATACCCGCAGGCGAGCTTGCCAAACCAAAATTATGGGCAATCCCTGCGCCTGTAATCATTCCGAACACAAAAAGGCTTGCGTCCCCATCCCCCTCTCCGGACAGAAAAAGCTGCCTACCTGGGCACCCCCCGGCGAGTGCAAAGGCAAGCCCAGCCACAAACATGCCGGCAAAATTCCAAAATTCTTGCGTATGCGCGATGGGCTGCCCCTGAAAACCAGGATGGAATTGTCCTGCAAGGAGGTTCGTCACCCATGCCGCGACGAGCAAGGCCGCCACGCCGGAGAAGAGGTGCATTTGTCCAAACAGCAAGAGGTCTCGAAACGCGCCCATAGTGCAGAAACGACTTCTTTGGGCAATGACGCCGATGACCAACCCAATTACCAGGGATACAATCAAGGCGGCGTGCTGAGCGCCAGGGCCTTTCACGCTGTAAAAGAGGACGCCGCTCTTTGGTTCTCCGGGAATCTGAGGGAAAATAATGCGCAGGGCGAGGAGCCCCAGCATCACAATTGGCATGAGAAAGCCAAGACCGTAGTTCCCCTTGCTGCTTTTTCCTAGATTATACCCAGCCCTAAAGAATAACGTCCCCGCAAAAATCCCGGCGACCAATCCGAGGAGTCCAAAGAGCGCGTTGCCGTCGCCTCCTGCAAGACGCAGCAACACCCGCCATGGACAGCCGAGAAAAACCAGCGCCCCTATCATGGCGCACATTCCCAACAGGAATCGAGCAAAAGGGGCCGATCCTCCACGAGGCTTAAATTCCCCAAATGACAGAGCGGCAAGAAAGGCGCCAAGAACAAAACCCAATATCTCGGGTCTGAGATATTGAACAACCTCGGCCCGATGAAGCCCTAGGGCTCCCGCAATATCTCTTTCAAAACAAGCTACGCAGACCCCCATATTGCCTGGATTTCCCATTTTCTGAAGCAGGGCTGCGAGCACCCCAATGACAGCTCCGACGACTATGATTCCCTTGCCCGACGCGAAAATATTTCCCCTGGTCACAGACATCGCCTTTCTGAGAAATCGCTTTCCCCCATTGTTTATCATAGAGTTATGCTATGCACAAGATAGATCGATACAATATATCCCACGCCGTGGCAAGAGAAAAGCGACCGAAAAATGCAGCGCTCCTCTCAACGATATCTTGCCAAAGAGGAAACCGTGATTAATTCATTGATATACTCTTGGGCTTCCTCCCCCCGGAGCTCGAGAGTCGTTTACCTCCGGGATGTTGCGATGGTGTCCCGGAGGTTTTTCATTTTGTGGCATTCGTTTTCATGCGAGAGAATCTCGCAGGAGGAGAGCGCAGAAGTTGAAAAAGTCTGGGAGCATCAAGGTTTATTTTTCTTTTGTCTTCTCTTCGAGGCGGCAGGCGCGTCTCAGGCCCGCTTCATACCACCTCCTGCGGTCTTCGTCTGTCTCCAGGATAAGGGGAGGCACAGGGACTGGCTTCCCGTTGGAGTCGAGCGCCACGAAGGTGAGGTACGCAGTGGCTGTGTGACGAGTGACGCCAGTCAGCACATTCTCACACTCTACCCTCACGCCCACCTCCATTGATGTTTTTCCAACAAAATTAAGGCTCGCTTTCAGAATGACGAGGTCGCCCACATGGACCGGCGAGAGAAAATCCAGCCTGTCGATGGAGGCGGTTACCGCGACGCGACCAGCATGGCGAATGGCCACGACGCCGCCGACGGTATCCACCAGTTTCATGATCACTCCGCCGTGAACATTTCCCATTTGGTTGGCATCCGCTGGGCTCATGACCACCGCCAGCATGTTTCTGCTCAAACTGACCGGTTTTCCATCCATTTGGTCTGCCCCTTCACACGAATCGAGGCCCGCCTCCAGAGATCAAAGAGACGAGCCTCTTGTTTACAACGCCACAGACCAATTAGAATAGGCCTTTGACTTTCCCTGTCTCCACATCCACATCTACTCTTCGGAAAGCGGGATTGGAACTCGTGCCCGGCATAAGCGAGATTGTCCCGGCCACTGGAACGACGAACCCAGCGCCCTTATAGGTGAGAATATCTCTTATGGGCAGCACCCAGCCCTTGGGCACGCCTTTCAAATTCGGGTCGTGCGATAGACTAAGATGAGTCTTCACCATACACGTCCCCAATTTTGACAGTTCTGGATCCGCCTCCATCTTCTTGGCCTTTGCCTCGGCTTCCGGCGTGTACGAGACGCCGTCTGCGCCGTAAACTTCTTTGGCTATGAGTTCGATGCGTTGACGCAGGGGGAGATCCAATTCGTAGAGGAGTTTAAAGTTGTTCTTTTCCTCGCAGGCGTCGATAACGGCGTCCGCAAATTCGAGCGCGCCGTCTCCACCTTTGAGCCAATGCTGGGAGACGGCCACGCGGGCGCCTGCCGCCTCGGACAGCCTCCTGACTGCGGCGATCTCATCCTTGGTATCGGTGTAGAATGAGTTGATGCAGACGACAGGATTGATGCCTGCCTTCTTGACTGTTTGTATATGATGGATGAGATTCTTGCACCCTTCTTCAACCCAGCCAACGTTTTCCCCTTCGTATTCTTTGGGCATGGGCAACCCTGGACGAGGCACCGGCGCGCCCCCGTGGCACTTCAGCGCCCGAATGGTTGCCACCACCACGGCGCAGTTTGGTACCAGACCAGAGAACCGGCACTTGATATTCCAGAATTTCTCAAATCCGATGTCCGCGCCAAAACCAGACTCGGTCACATGATAATCAGACAGCTTCAGGCCAACTCGGTCCGCAATGATGGAGGATTGTCCGATTGCGATATTTGCGAACGGCCCAGCGTGCACGAAGACTGGCTGCCCTTCGATTGATTGGAGGAGATTTGGATTGATGGCTTCCACCATCCAGGCGGTCATCGCGCCGTCAACCTCAAGATCCGCTGTCGTGATTGGGTCGCCCTTCTTATTGTGGGCGAGCACAATGCGGCCTATGCGCTCCCGCATATCCTTGAGATCGGTAGAAACGGCGAGAATGGCCATGATTTCAGATGACACGGCAATCCCGAAATGGGACTTCATCATGAATCCGTCCATCTTCCCGCCAATACCGATGATGATGTTGCGCAACGCCTGGGCGCAGAAATCCATGATCCATCCAAATTCCACGTTCTTGGGATCGATGTTGAGCCTCGGCATGCCTCTCTTTGCCCATTCTTCGTCATCATAATTGAATTCATGCTGTATTCGAGAAGTTAGGGCAACCATCGCGAGATTGTGGGCGTTCATAATGGCGTTGATGTCGCCTGTCAAACCAAGAGAAAATGGCGTCAAGGGAATGCACTGCGCCAGTCCGCCGCCTGCCGCTGAACCTTTGATGTTCATGGTGGGTCCGCCCGAAGGCTGTCGAATCGCGGCGACTACTTTCTTTCCTCTCTTGCCCAGACCTTCCACCAGTCCCATAGAACTCGTGGATTTCCCTTCGCCCAGCGGAGTGGGAGTAATAGCCGTGACGTCTATATATTTGCCGTCTGGGCGTCCCTGGAGTCTTTGTAGCACTTTTCGGTAATCTACCTTTGCAACATAATGACCGTGCGGCAAAAGCTCTTCTTCGGTCAAGCCGAGCTCGTCTCGCAGTTGATACACGGTTTTCATTGTTTTTTCGGCTTCTTCGGCAATCTGCCAATCAGCCATCTTCGTAGGGTCAAGAGCCATCGATACCTCCTGTGTGGCTATTCAACAGTGCAACAGCACCTGCACATTTTGCTCACGTAACAACATCTGGATTTGTACGGACGCAAGGTGAGTAATCCCTATATATGTATCCTGATCCTCAAATTATGGCAACAAAAATCAGCAGCCCTGACGATTATCATACGTTCATTTAACGATTTTTTTAGACCAAGGGCGGATTGCTCCAGGAGGCTTGAGTGTACACAATGATGAACACGCTCTTTCTTTACCTCGTCCTTCGTGTTTCCGTGCTCGGGCGACGCGCCAACTCAATTCCTGCCGTAACATCCTCCTAAATCGTCAGTGATCAATTCCTTCTCAGATTTCTGACTGATCCCAAAATGGGTAATGCTTCGCGTCGCATCGCCATGCGCCCACTTTTAGGCCGAACGCAGAAAATTGAAGGCGTTCTGAAAGATTGCGAGACCGTCGCCTTCCTCGGCCAGTTGCTCTCTGGTCCATCTCGGATGAAGATAACGATGGACAAAGCACTCTGGGTGTGGCATCAAGCCGAAGATGCGCCCTGATGGATCGCAAACGCCGGCTATAGCCTCCTCTGATCCGTTTGGATTATAAGGATAGCGCATAGTGGGTCCTGAGAAATCAGGCTCAGCGTATCTCAATGGCGCGATGTTATTGTCAAGAATGGTCCGGGCCACGTCTGGCGAGGCCCCTATGAATTTACCTTCGCCATGACGCACCGGGAGGTACAGTCGCCTGAGCCCCTGCGTGAATATACATGGCGACGCCGCGTCAACCATCAGGGATACCCACCGATCCTCAAATCTTCCCGAGTCGTTCCCCATCAGGGTAAACACTCGATTTGAATAATTTCCGTCTAGGCCAGGCAAAAACCCCAACTTGGCCAGCAATTGGAAGCCGTTACAAATGCCCAGCAGCAGTCCGCCATTGGAAACAAATTTCATAAAGCGGTCTAAGAGACGCTCTTTTCCTATCCTCGCGTATCGGATTCTGTTCGCACACGCCTGCGCCGCTCCCAGGTCGTCTCCGTCAAGAAAACCGCCTGGGAACACGATGAAATGATAGTGGGAGGGGTCCACGTCGCCGGCTGCCAGGTAATTGAGGTGCACCAGATCAATGGCGCGGAATCCCGCAAGTTCGAGAGCTCTTTGCGTTTCTTTCTCGCAGTTGATGCCGTGGCCAGTAGTCACTAACGCCTTGATGATCATTCATTACCATGCAGGAGAGGGATCTATCGTCCAGTTCGCTTCTTTTCCGCGTTGAATAATCGTATTGATGCCTTTCATGCATCCCATCATAGGGCGCAGTCTCAAAAGAGAGGCTTAATGGATTCCACTGCCATGCTCAAATAGGCTGTAGGGAAAATGCCCAAATAAAGCACGCTCACAGAAGTAATCCCCAACGCCAATAAGGTCAGAGGTCCATACCGCATTTCCTCCGATTCTTGCTCGGGGGGCTCCATATACATCTTCATAATTACTCTAAAATAATAAAACACTGAGGCTGCACTGGTGAGTACGCCGATAATGACCAGCCAAATATAGCCTGCATTCACAGCCCCGCTAAAAATGGTGAACTTCCCAACAAAACCGGCTGTGGGGGGTATCCCCGCCAAAGAAAAGAGAAAGACAGACATGCATAGCGCGAGTATGGGATGCGTGCGCGCGAGCCCGCGATAATCCTCTATGGCCACATTAGATTCACCTTTACGGCCCACCATTGTCACGATGGTAAATGCTCCAAGGTTGGTGAAGGTATAGGCCAAAAGGTAGTAGAGGATGCCTGACGTCCCGGTCTCCGTCCCTGCGACCATCCCGATAAGAATGTATCCAGCATGGGCAATACTCGAATACGCCAGCATCCGCTTGATATTTTCTTGGACCAATGCCGCTATGTTGCCAAGTATCATGGTGGCCACTGCGAGGCCCCACAATACTTGGGACCAGTCCACTTGAAACGCGGGGAGCGCCTCGAAAAAGACCCGCATGAAGGCGGCGTAGGCGGCCGCCTTGACCCCGACGGACATGAAGCCCGTCATAGGAGCGGGCGCGCCTTCATAGACGTCCGGCGTCCACATGTGGAAAGGCACAGCCGCAACCTTGAAGGCAAAGCCGGTCAAAAGGAACGCCATCCCCAGCGTCGCCATGGTCGAGCCCCCGCTCTGGGCCAAATGCTTTGTCATGGTGGTCAACAAAAGCGTACCTGTCGCGCCATAGAGCAGCGCAGCCCCGTACAAGAACATGCCGCTGGAAAAGGCCCCGAGGATGAGATACTTGAGAGCGGCTTCGCTTGATTTGAGGTTATTGGGAAGAATCCCCGTAAGTATGTAGATGGATATTGAGAGCGTTTCCAACCCCACAAAAATTACCAAAATATGGTTGCCAGATGCCATGAACATCATACCTGCGCCGGCGAAAAGGAGAAGGACAAAAAATTCGTAGAGGTCCAGCTCTTCATCTGCGAGGTATCGCGCCGACATGAGTATGGTCAACCCCACGGCGGCGAGTATCAACAAGTTGAAGAACCAAGAGAATGCGTCAAGTGCAATCAATCCAGAGAATGCGGCCTTATTCAAGGTTCTGATGGGGCTATTGACCCACAACGCGACCAGCGTTCCCACTAAACCCAACAGGGCCGCCAACGTTGCCGCGCCTTTGCGCATGAACAGGCCGGCAATCATGGCAATGATACCGGTTACGCACAACACGAGTGCTGGCAAAATTCCGCCAAGATTGATCTCGGGTAATTGGATCATCCAGAATGCTCCTCATCCATCGCTAATCTGTATCGCATGAAAAAAGTTTGTCTCACCTCACGTGCCTCTCTGCCCCGCATTCTTTATTTGCTTGTCTTCTCTGGCAAACTTGCCAACACCGAGGCATCTAGACGAGCAGGTTGTGCAGCGGTTTTTTCTTTGTCCAGGACTGTCGCTTTCTTTTTTTCGACCAATTGCACGAAGTTCTTCAGCGAGGGCTCCATGGGCTTGAGAAAAGTGTTCGGATAGACCCCGATCCACACGACGAAAATCAGTATCGGGGTTAGCACAACCACTTCGCGGCGTCCCAGGTCAGAGAGCCCTAGGTTCTTCGGGTTAGTGACTTCTCCAAACATGACGCGCTGGAACATCCAGAGCATGTACACGGCGGCGAAGATCACGCCGGTAGCCGCAAAAATGGCGTACCATCGCAACGCTTCGACTTTGAATGTGCCGAGCAAGACGAGAAATTCGCCCACAAAGCCATTAAGCCCTGGCAAACCGATGCTCGATAGGGTGAAGATCATGAAAAACACGGCAAACATCGGCATCACTTTGGATATACCGCCGAATTCCTCGATGAGTCTCGTGTGTCTGCGTTCATAAATCATTCCCACGATAAGGAACAAGGCGCCGGTGCTCAAACCGTGGTTGATCATCTGCAGGAGGCTGCCTTGCAATCCCTGAATGGTCATGGCGAACATACCGAGCATCACGAATCCGAGGTGGCTGACGCTGGAAAACGCAACCAGTCGTTTCACATCCACTTGCACCATGGCCACCCACGCTCCATAGATGATCCCGATGACAGAGAGCAGACAGATCCACCACGTCGCGTCGAACGCGGCGTTGGGGAATAGCGGGATTGCAAACCTGATGAATCCGTAGGTGCCCATTTTCAAAAGGACGGCAGCCAGGACGACGCTGCCCACTGTCGGCGCCTCAGTATGGGCATCCGGCAGCCATGTGTGAAACGGAAACATCGGAACCTTTATGGCAAACGCCAAGAAAAATGCCAGAAACATCCAGAACTGTGCGTTCAGCGGCACAGGGAACTCTTGAAGCTTGAGCAGATCAAACGTGTATGCGCCCGTCGCTTTGCCGGCTACGAAATACAGCGCCAAGATGGCGACCAGCATGAGCAAGCTGCCAACTATGGTATAAAGGACGAATTTTATGGCCGCGTAAAGCCTCCTTGCGGGATTGCCCCATACGCCGATGAGGAGATACATAGGGATCAGCATGATTTCCCAAAACACATAAAACAGGAACAGATCCAAGGAGACGAAGACTCCGACCATACCGGTCTGCAGGAACAACAGGCAAATGAGAAATTCCTTGACGCGAGTCGTGATGTCTTTCCACGACGCGAGAACCACTATGGGACCGAGGAAGGTGGTGAGAAGCACCAAGAACAGGCTGATTCCATCGATCCCCAGCTTGTAAGAAATGCCCCACGACGGTACCCACGGATGATTTTCAACAAGTTGCATAACGGCTGACGAGGAGTCAAAAAGAAAGTACACAAACAGACTCCCTACAAAATCAATGAGCATAAACACAAGGGCGACCCGACGGAGCAGTTCGTGCGAGGTTCTGTTCATGAAGAGCAGAAGGAGGACTCCTGCGAGAGGGACAAACGTTATAAAACTAAGATAAGGGAAGCCGACATTCTCCATGAATGGTTACTCCTCGATGTCCTATTTGAGAACAAGATATCCAACCACAACCAAGACGCCGACCAAGAAGGTCAAGGCATAGTCTTTGACGAGGCCAGTCTGGAACCACCGCGTCACAGTCCCCCAGCCTCGAACGAGCCCTGCTGTCCCGTTGACGATGCCGTCGATCACTGCCTCGTCAAAGTATTTCCAGAGAAACCGAGAGAAGTTCACGATGGAGTTGACGAAGAGCACATCGTAAACCTCATCGACCCAATATTTATGAAAGATGAGGTTGTGCAGGCCAGGGAAAGCCTTTATGACGCGATCAGGCAGCGACGTATCATCAATGTACATTTTCCTCGCTATGATAAGACCAACCACGGCTATCGTGAGGGAGGCGCCAATAAGCAGTAGTTCCAGATTGAGGTTGTGGCCGTGGTGGCCGCCGTGATCGATAATTGCCTTGGCAGGCGCGAAGACCGGGCCCAAAAATTCGCCAAAGACATGCATTCCGGGGAAGATGGGTATCCCCACGAAGCCGCCAACCAACGACAGGAAGGCCAAGATCATCAACGGCACGGTCATGATGGGCGGCGATTCATGCAGATGATGAGCCGCCTCGGGGGAGACTCGGGACTCGCCATAAAAGGTCATGAAAACTGACCGAAACATATAGAAGGAGGTGATCACGGCCGCTGTTGCGCCGATTACCCAGAACACAGGAGATCGCTCAAAGGAATAGTAGAGAATTTCATCCTTGCTAAAGAACCCAGCAAATGGGAAGAGGCCTGCTATGGCTAGCGTGCCAAACAGGTACGTCCAATGGGTGTAAGGGAGCTTGGTTCTCAAGTTTCCCATTTTCCTCATATCGAGCTCGCCGGACATCGCGTGCATGACGCTTCCCGCGGCCATGAACAAGAGGGCTTTGAAAAACGCATGGGTCATAAGATGAAAAATACCCGAGGCAAAGGCCCCGACGCCGCAGGCCATAAACATATAGCCCAGTTGGCTGATAGTGGAATAGGCCAAGACGCGCTTTATATCGAATTGCGTCATGCCGATGGTGGCGGCAAAAAACGCAGTGGCTCCTCCAATGATGGCCACGACCGTAAGAGATATTGGGGCCATCGCGAAGAGGATGCTACATCTCGCAACCATGTACACGCCCGCAGTCACCATAGTGGCTGCGTGGATAAGAGCGCTCACAGGAGTCGGACCTTCCATGGCGTCGGGCAACCAGGTAAAAAGTGGAATCTGCGCTGACTTGCCCGTTGCGCCCACAAAAAGGAGCAGGGTGATGAGAGTCACCAAAGCGCCTCCCTGGGTGAGCTTGTCAGGAGCCGCGGAGAAGACGTCTGCATAGTTGAGCGTCCCGAACGTCAGGAAAATGAGGAAAAGACCGAGGAGAAAACCGAAATCGCCGACCCTGTTGACCACAAAAGCTTTCTTGCCCGCATCCGAGGCCGATTTCTTTTCATAGTAGTACCCAATAAGGAGATAGGAACACAGGCCGACCCCTTCCCACCCCACAAACATGAGAAGAAAATTGTTCGCGCTCACAAGGATCAGCATGTTGAAAACAAAAAGATTCAAGTAAGCGAAGTAACGTCGAAAACCGACTTCTCCGTGCATGTAGCCGATAGAGTATGCGTGTATGATGCAGCCTACCCCGCTGACGACCAGCATCATGACCACACTGAGCGGATCCACGAGGAATCCAATGGGTACCTGAAGGTCGCCAGAGAATATCCACGTGTAAACCACTTTTTGCAGAGACCTGGCTTGAGGCGGTAGGCCAAGGAGCTCTAAAAAAATGGCGAGCGCAACTACAAAGGAAGCGCCGACAGACACGGTTCCTATCCAACCGATCGTCTTCTCGGAAAAACTTCGCGCTAAAAGCCCATTGACCAGAAAGCCTAGCAGGGGCAAAACTGGCACTAACCAAACGAGGTCAGTCATTCTCATCTCCCACACTTGTGATCGCAATAAAACAGGTCTTCTCGATTGGAGACACTACGCAAACCTCTCCGAATCTCACCAACGCATCAGGCTGACGTCATCGACATTGATGGAGCCTTTTTGCCGAAAGACCATGACGGCGATGGCCAAGCCTACTGCTACCTCAGCAGCAGCAACAACCATGACGAAAAGCACAATCACCTGTCCTTCAATTGACTCCATATACCGAGCCAATGCGATGAAGGTGAGGTTCACCGAATTCAACATGAGTTCCAAGGACATCAGAATAACAATGAGGTTTCGCCGGAACATCACGCCGCCGACCCCAATGGTGAAAAGCACCGCAGCCAACACGAGATAGTGATTCAGGGTTATCATTTCTTTGTTTCCTGAGTTTAAGAAATAAGCATTTCCTTCATGAATGCGTCATCTTTTCATCTGATCTCCGTTTCGCCAACACCACGGCGCCGATGATGGCGGCGAGCAGGAGCACAGAAGCAATCTCGAAAGGCAGTAGATAGGTGGTGAAGAGTTCTCTTCCCAAGATCTCCGTGTTGGATATTTCAGGCGCCTTATCCAACATGAGAGTACCAACCTTTCCTACCTTTAAGACCCATACAAAAGGAAGCACGACCAGGAGAAGCAAGACTGCGAAACCCACTCCGATCCACCTCCTATACACTGACGGATCCTCAGGGATGCGTATCTGTTCAAGATTAAGGAGCATAATCACGAACAGGAAGAGGACCATCACTGCTCCTGCGTACACGATCAACTGCACCATCGCGATGAATTCTGCGCGAAGAAGTATGAACAAACCTGCCAGACCGATCATCGTCACGATCATGAACAGGACGTTGTGGATGGGTCTTTCGAGGAAGACGACGCAAAGGGCTGAGGCGACGACCACGGCTCCTATGATGTAAAACAGAGCTAATTCCATGTAAAAACTCCACTCTCTATGACGCAGCGAAATGTTCTTTGCTCATCCGGCTTTTTTCTGTGAAACGTATCTCTCCTGTGGAGGTTGTAAGAGTCTCTGTTTATCGAGTATCAAGTCCTCTCGGCTGTACTCTGACAGCTCGTAGGCGGTACTCATTATGATCGCCTCCTTGGGACACACCTCGACGCAGAAGCCGCAAAAGATGCAGCGCCCTAAGTCGATGGAATATTTTTCTGGGTATTTTCTGTTGTCTGGTTCGGCAGCGGCCTCAATGCTAATGCAGTTGGCTGGGCAAACGGTTGCGCACAACATACACGCCACGCATTTTATCTTGCCCGAGGCATGCGTCGTCAGCACATGTCGGCCTCTCCATCGCGGCGCGACATCCCACTTCTCTTCAGGATATTGGAGGGTGATCTTCTTCGAGAAAAAATATTTGAGTGTGAGCTTCAAACCTTGGATGAGGGGTACAATCATACGCTCCGCTCCTCACGAGATTTTCGTTGTATCATGCATGGACAAACCTGAGGGGCCTTGTCATGTCGCATCTTCTTGCGCCGCGCATGAGACATCACCCCTTGTATTGCAGCCAAAGGGTGTACACGAACGCCGTGGCCATGACGTTGAAAATGCCCGCTGGTAAAAGGAACTTCCATCCGAAACTCATCACGCGATCATACCGGAGCCTCGGATAGGTCCCTCGAATCCATACAAAGACAAAGACAAAGAAAAAAACCTTGGCCAAGAACCAGACGACAGGCGGCAGGATAGGCCCTTGCCAGCCGCCGAAATAGAGCGTCGTCATAAGGCTGCTCAGGAACAGCAAATGCGCATATTCGCCGAGATAAAACAGCCCGAACTTCATCGAACTATATTCTGTCTGGTAGCCCGCAACCAGTTCGTTCTCGCATTCCATGAGATCGAAAGGCGTTCGGGCAATTTCTGCGCTGCCTGCGATCAGGAAAAGGAGAAAACCGAGCGGCTGTCGAAACACGTACCAGTTTAGTACTGAGCTCTGCGCTTCCACTATCTGCCACAAACTCAGCGTTCCCGCCAAAAGAAGAACCCCCATGACCGCGAGACTCAGGCCGAGTTCGTAGCTTATCATCTGCGCCCCTGCACGGATGCCGCCAAGCAACGAATATTTACTGTTTGAAGCCCATCCTCCCAATATTACGCCATAAACTCCTAAAGAGGACACGCCGAATATAAAGAGGATGCCGACATTGATATCTGATATAACCCCTCGATCTAAATCGAATTTCTGCGCCAGAGGCCCTAGAACATGTTCGAGGCCCAACCCCTTGCTGAACGGGATGACCCCAAAAGGAGCGAGAGCGCAGGTGACGACGATTAAGGGCGCGACGAGATAGATGAGCTTGTTTGCATTCGCAACAGTGATTTCCTCTTTGAGCAGCAATTTGGCTCCGTCGGCCAGCGGTTGCAGCAGTCCCCAAGGCCCGACCCGATTGGGCCCAATCCGGACTTGAATCCATCCGAGGACTTTTCTTTCGATAAGCGTCAAATAAGCCACGAAGGTTAACACAGCCCCGAGGACGATGAGGACTTTCAAGATAACCGCGATAACTGGTATGGCTAATTCCATAGACTCAACCTCTAGCTGACCTATGCTTGTTCGACCTGGACTTTTACGATGGGGGTTTCCCACCTCGTCAGGCTATTGAGTTTGATTGACGAGAAATGCCCCGGCGCAATCACGTATCCTTGCAGAGCCCGATCCGACGCCTTGACTTTCATTCTCACTGAGATCCCGTAGGAATTGGCGATCCGAACGGTAGCTCCATCGCTGATGCCCAAATTTTTCAAATCCAGGGGATTCATCTCTGCTATGCCTTCTGGGCACACGCTCATGAGGGAGGCGCTATGTTCGGACATGGAACCGGAGTGGAATTTTTGAATGCTGACGATGAGACGGAATCCCGCTCCACCTGCCTCGACGGGATACATCGGAGAAGCTGGAGTGAGCTTGGCTTTGCCTTGAGGGAACCCCCCTTCGTAGAGGATCTCTTTCCCCGGGTCTTCGGAATCGACGCACGGCCAACAAATGCCGCACTCCCCGATTCGATCGTATGTAATCCCTCCATAGGGGGCCACAAGGGCCGCTATTTCATTCATCACTTGCTCTGGCCCATTGTACGTCAACGAGGGCTTCCCCATTAAGGCCGCAAGAGCCGTGAAGATCTCCAGGTCAGTTTTTCCCGACGCCAGGGTCTCACTTGGTCTGAGGCGCTGAATGCGTCTGTCCGCGCTCGTGACAGTTCCAGACTTCTCAACGAACGAGGCTACCGGGAGCACAGCGTGCGCCATACGCGCAGTTGCGGTGAGAAAAAGGTCTTGCACAACGAGAAAATCTAGCGTCTGTAAGGCGTTTTCGGTTTGCAGCCTGTCCGGGTAAGTATCAACAGGGTTTTCCCCGACTACATACAACCCCTTGATATCTTTTGATGATGATTTGATCAGTATTTCCTGGGCAGAGAATCCTTTCTCCGCAGGCAACGGGCTGCCCCACACGGACTCGAACCGCTCTCTGTCGGCTTGCGCCTCCACTGACGCAAAACCGGGGAGCAGGTCCGGCGCAAGGCCCATGTCTATAGCGCCCTGGGCATTGGCCTTTTCTCCCAGGATATATACCCCATTTGCCTCTTTGCCGATATGTCCGGTGACCAGCGCTAGGTTGGCTGCGGCCTGGGCCGTGGCCGTCTCGTTTCCCGACCTGTTCATCCCCGCCGTCATGACGATGGCTGCGTGACGAGCCGTCGCGTACGAGCGGGCAGCGTCTCGAATGCGCTCTGGCTCCAGGCCAAGGCTCTGCCCCACCTGTTCGGGAGAGTATGCTTTCAGGGATTCAACGAGGCTGTCAAATCCCTCGGAGCGAAGGTCCAGAGCTGCCCGGTCATAGAGCCCTTCCTCGATAATCACATTGAGCATACTATTGGCCAGCACGTATTCGGCGCCCGGTGGAACGGGCAAGAACATGCCGGTCCTCTCGGTGAGCTTTGTTTGAATAGGACCAACGACGATCGCTCGGGCTTTGTGACGTCCCGTCGCCAAAATCACTTCATTTTTTGCCACCGGATGCGTCTCATGGAGGTCGGCGCCCAGGAGTAAGATCACATCTGCCTTGCGGATTTCTCTTAAGGAATTAGTGGTAGCCGGAAAGCCTAAAGAAGGTCCGAGTCCATCAACCAGCGATCGGTAGGCGTAGCCGCCGGCGTGATCGAGATGCGGCGTCTCTAAGACAGTTCGGACAAAGCGGTTAAAAACGTAGGCCTCTTCATTGGTGAGTCTCTCAGATCCCAAGGCCGCCAGACTGCGCGGCCCAGACTGCTTTTTTATACGGCTGAAGCCATCCGCGACAAACTTGAGCGCTTCATCCCAGCCAACTTCCTGCAGTTTGCCCTCTTTTTTGATCAAAGGCTTTGTCAGTCGATGTTCGGAATACACATACGGCCAACCGTATCGTCCTTTGACGCACAAGTTTCCTTCATTGGGACTTTCTGGGCTCGAACTGACCCATACAATCTTGCCAGCTTTCTGACCTAATGTGAGGCTGCACCCAAGACTGCAAAACGAGCAGGTCGTTGTGGTTTTCTTGAGTTCGAAGACTCGCCCGGTACCCACCAACCATTTGGATTTTATGGCGCCCACAGGACAGATATCCGCGCACTGCCCGCAGAATTCACAATCAAGGGGCCGGCCGAAGTCTGTGGACACTTCGGTAAGCATACCTCGATTGATGAAACTGAGTTCCCGTTGACCCTGTACCTCATCGCAGATCCTGACGCACATTCCACAGCGAATGCAGAGGTTCATGTTGAATCGAATAAAATGCGAATCGTTGTCCACGGAAAAATATCTTGTTTCCCTGTTGAACGGGAGCTCTTCTATTTCGTATTCATGAACGAGCTCTTGGAGTTTGCAGTTACCCGCGGCGTCGCAGCTTGGGCACAGCAGGGGGTGCGACCTCAGGAGGAGCATGAGCTGCATGCGACGGCTTTGGATCAGTTTGGGCGTCTGTGTCGCGACTACCATGCCGTCTCGGGCAGGGTTAAAGCAGGCAGGCATGCTCCGCGTGCGACCGCGCTGGGTTACTTCCACCATGCAGAGGCGGCATGCTCCATAAGGAATGAGCCTTTTGTCGTGGCACAGGGTTGGAATCTTCACACCAGCTTTTTGAGCGGCCTCTAAGATGGAAGCTCCACGTTCGACACTCACTTCGATACCGTCGATGGTCAATGTAACCATAGAAACATACTCGCAAAAGGTTGATTGTAGGGTGAACCTTGAATCTCGTACCTCATTCGCGTCAGGTTCAATCCAGCGTTCATCGAATAGCGCCGAATTTGCAATTCATGATGCACGTTCGGCACTTGGTACACTTATTCTTGTCTATCTTTGCGACCTTCTTCTTCTCCCAGATAATAGCGCCCGAGGGGCAATTTCTGTAGCACATACCGCACATCTTGCATTTTTCTTCAATGACTACGAAATCGATCAAGTCTGGACAAACCAGCGCAGGGCAGTGTTTCTCACGTATATGTGCGTCATATTCGTCGCGAAAATATCGTATAGTTGAGAGCACGGGATTTGCTGCGCTCTTGCCGAGGCCGCAGTGGGATGTACTGTTGATATGGCGCCCCAGTTCTATGAGGAATTCCACGTCGCCTTCTTGCCCACGGCCTTCAACGATGTCGGTCAGTTTGTCAAACATTACTTTAAGGCCTTCGCGACAGGGAATGCATTTGCCGCAGGATTCATCCACGGAGAAATTCGTGAAAAACCTTGCGGTGTCCACCATGCACGTAGAGTCGTCCATGACCACGACGCCGCCAGAGCCCATCATGGCGCCGGCGCCTTGGAGCGATTCGTAATCGATCTGCACGTCTTCCATGCCTGTGGGGATGCAGCCGCCGGAGGGTCCACCGATCTGAGCGGCCTTGAATTTTCGCTTTTTAGGGATGCCCCCACCGATGTCGAAAATGAGGCTTCTTAGGGTGGTGCCCATCGGAACTTCCACGAGTCCCACATTGACAACAGCGCCGGTCAAAGCGAAGACCTTAGTGCCCTTGCTCCCTTCGGTCCCAATCGAAGCGAACCATTCCCCTCCATTCAGAATGATCGGATTAATGTTGGCAAAGGTCTCAACGTTATTGAGATTGGTGGGCTGGTTCCAAAGACCCGCCTCTGCACTGCGGGGCGGCTTGATACGCGGCATTCCTCTCTTTCCTTCTATGGAATACATGAGGGCCGTCGATTCCCCGCAGACAAACGCGCCAGCGCCAGGCGCTATCTCAATGTCAAAATTGAAACCCGTCCCCAGTATGTCGTTTCCGAGCAGACCGTATTCACGAGCATCCTCGATTGCTTTTTGAAGCCGTTGAATGGCCAATGGATATTCAGCTCGGACATAAATATAGCCCTTTTCCGCTCCTATGGCGTAGGCTGAAATGGCCATACCTTCCAGTACGGAGTGGGGGTCGCCTTCCATGACGGACCGGTCCATGAAGGCCCCTGGGTCTCCTTCGTCGCCGTTGCAGATGGTGTATTTGGGGAAGCTCTCGTATTTTCTGCATTCTTCCCATTTGAGTCCTGTTGGGAAGCCGCCGCCGCCTCGTCCCCGAAGACCTGACTTTTTGACCTCTTCTATGACTTCTTCGGGGGTCATTTCTTTCAGCGCTTTTGCCAGTGCCGCATAGCCGTCTCGAGCAATGTACTCGTCTATGCTCTCTGCGTCGATAAGGCCTCGATTCCTCAGGACGATGAGTCTTTGAAGACTAAAGAAGCCAATGTCCTTTAGCAACGGCACCTTATCTTTCGCAGCTTCTTCTTTGAATAGAAGTTGTTCGACCACCCGTCCTTTGAGAACGTGTTCTTCGACGATGAGGGGGGCATGTTCGGGCTTTACTTTTTGATAGAAAATGCCGTCGGGATACACCACTACCAACGGACCATTGGCGCAAAAGCCATTGCAACCCGTCATCACGATCTGTACTTCGTCCTGCAGTTTTCTCTTCACCAATTCCCGTTCGAGGGCCGTCTTCACGTCCAACGAACCGCTTGCCATGCAGCCGGTTCCTGCGCACATCATAAATTGCATTCTGTATGCGGGTCTCGCAGTCATGTTATTTGTCTCCAGGGGTTGACTCTATTCCCTGCCTTTCATGAACTTATATGTCATATGACGCCGGATAGTCACACCGCGGTCGTCTCGCTGCCCCGACCAAGGGCAAAGTCCTCCACGGGTTTGCCTCCCATGACATGTTCCTCAAAGATTCGCGCCGCCTTTTCCTTGTCCAAAAGGACGTATTTGACCGGAGGCTGATCCGCAAGTTCCACCGTGATCATTGGCTCCTTCGCGCAAAGCCCGGCGCAGCCCGAGTTGGTAAGCATGACATCCAGGACGTTTTTCTTGGCGATAAGGTCTCGCAACACTGACATGATTTCTCTTGCCCCGGCCGCAATCCCGCATGTACCCATGTGGACGGTAATTTTTCCCCTAAATTGGCCCTCTCGCAGGACCATTTTCGCTCTCTCTCGTTCTTTAATCTTCTTGAGGTCTTCTATGGAAATTTTTGGCACTTCAAAACCCTCCTTGTAGGGTATGTCGTCTCTGGCGACCGCACTATGCCTCTGGCTACGCACCAAGTTCGAGAATGCTCCGCTTCTTGCCAGCGTGCGGCATTCTCCTCGAACTCTCAGCTCTTACTGGTACCCTTCAAGAATCTTTAAAGTATCCGGGGGATGGATATTTCCATGCGTGTCTTCGCCAACCATCATAACAGGCGCAAGCCCACACGCGCCGAGGCATCGAACCGCCTCGAGAGTAAAACGACCATCTGGGGACGTTTCGCCCACGTTAATGCCGACTTCCCGGATGATGTTCTCGAGGATTTCTTTCGAGCCTTTCACGTAACAAGCGGTTCCCAGGCACAAGCGGATGGTATGCCTTCCTCGAGGACTTATGGTGAAAAATGAGTAAAATGTCACTACTCCATACACGTGGGAAGCGGGTATCTTCAAGCCAGTGGCGAGTTTTCGCTGCACTTCCATCGGCAAATAACCGAACATCTCCTGGGCCTCCTTTAGCGCGGGGATAAGGTACCCAGGATTACCATAATACTTTCGTATAATTGGTTCGAGTCTTTCCAGTTCTTCCGGTGGTATGACCTCCACCGTTCTGGCTGGCTTTTTTTTCAGTATTGCGTCACGTTCTTCCACTGTATTTGTGCTCCATACCGTGCATGATCTTGCTATTGTATTTCCTGCAGTCCCGTGAGTAAGTCTTGCTTAATAAGCTCGATGACCGCAGGGGAGTTGATCGGGACTTCTTCGAGTTCTTGTCTGAGAGTTCGTGTGTCCAGGACATACCCTTTGCCGTTCTTGACATGGGTGTACACAAAATCCACGTTGGGATTGCCCTCTATGAGGGTCAGCATTGTTTCCACCATGTTGCCCAGCGGTTTCCTGTCAATATGCCCGTGCCGCATTCGCGCTTTGACCGTCGTTCCGAGCCCTACTTTGGATTCAATGACAAGGTCGCCATCAGCTTCCATGGCCGACTGTTGAAAAAGAGACAGGCCAAGACCAACCTTACGAGTCGTACGAGTTGTCACAAAGGGGTCCAGCACGTTTTTCAAAAAATCAGGCTCCATACCACGACCGTTATCCTGAATCGTCACGACAAGCTCATCACTCGCCACGTCCTCTCTGATGCTTATCTGAACGAGCGAAGCCCCAGCTCTTATCCCGTTCTCGGCCACGTCGAGGATGTGCAGGGAAATATCCTCCATGAAAGGACTCGCGTTCTATGTCTTTTACACCCAACTCCATCACATTTTCAATTGCGCCGACCTTCTAACGATCCGCGGCAACCCTACAAAGCTGCGTGATGCGACGACCTTCCTCTCCGCGAAGCGCCATAAGAAGCTCACTGAGGCATGGCGCATGCATCCTCGCCACAGTCCACGCGGAACCTATATCCCCGAGGTAATGGGCGTCCGATGCAGTAATCAGAGGATAATCTGCCGCTTCTGGCCACATTCTCTTGAGCGTCTCCGCGTCGATGTGGCGCGACGCCTCCAGGGCGTCCAATCCCAGACCAGGGGGAATGAAACCGAGCTGACTGAAAATGCCGAATCCTTTCCGGTCCACATGCGATGCGATTGCCAGCCCTTCAAGGCTGTGGATAAGAGCCACCACCCGCTCCGTAGAGAGCGTTGTAGCGCCAATCAACAAGTGCTGGTCGAGGTCTTCAACGAAATCTTCCTCGTCAACCACGACCTGATAACCAAACACCTCTTCATCGTTTTTTCCGGGCAATCGCGAGTATATTTCTTCCTGGGCCGCAATAGCAGCCGCCACATCAGGGAAGAGACCGACTACGTGAACCTCCTCTGCAGATGTAATCTCCACGCCAGGAATGACCTTCAGGGTTGTAGTTTTCGCAGCCTTTATTGTCGCCCAGACGTTTCTTACTGAATTGTGATCGCACACCGCGATCACATCCAGCCCCCTCATGAGAGCCATTTTCACGATGGCCCTCGGGGTCATCTCTCCTAATTCTGTGCAAGGAGAAAGCACCGTATGGATATGCAGATCAAGTTTCAGTTCTCTAAGGCCTACTCGAGCACCTCCACAACTAGTCTCCTCTGCTCACAAGCCCTTCAGCCAGCCATTCTTTCGCTGCCGCCCCGGCCAGGACTTGCCCACATCCACTGTCATCCTCAGGACGTCTCTGGCCTCCTCAGCCCCATTTCATAAAGCTTGCCAGCCAGCTCGTAGCTTTTCAGCTTACTCACGAGGATAGGCACTTGCTGTTCCTCGGCTTTCTTGATTGTCTCGGGGTCTGGGTCTCTTCCTCCAACGATCACGATGCCGGCAAGATTGTTCAGGAAAGCTACTGCTACGGTGTTTTGGTGCACCTGGAGGGTCAGCCATAGGTCGCCCTCCTTTGCGCCGGCGATCACGTCGCTTAAAAGATCGCTCACATAGCCGCCCAACACCTCTCGATCAAGCGCTTCCTTGCCGGCCCTTACTTCTAACCCGAGCTGCGCGATGATGTCAGTAAGTTTCATAAGGATAATCCTCGGGCCTAACGGTCAACCTCGGCTAAAACGATATCTATACTCGAGAGAATTGCGATCAAATCAGCAAAAAAACGCCCTCGACTCATGAGAGCCAAAGACTCCAGATTCACAAACGCTGGAGCTCGCCATTTGAGCCTCATCGGATTTGAACTGCCATCGCTGATTAGATAGCATCCCAGTTCTCCTCGAGGAGACTCGATGCATTGATAGTATTCGCCAGCCGGCGGCTTCATGCCCTCAACCACCAGCATGAAGTGATGAATCAACGATTCCATTCTGGTATAAATTTCCTCTTGGGGAGGAAAGATGACGCCAGCCTTTCTCGCGATGATCGGCCCATCGGGGAGCTTTCGAATCGCCTGTTTGAGAATTCGGTTGCTCTGACGCATTTCTTGGACTCGAACGAGGTACCTCGAATAAACATCGCAGCCAGTTTCCACAGGTATATCGAATTCGTATTGGTCGTACCCGCAATATGGCTGGGATTTTCTGATGTCCCACGCCAGTCCAGAAGCCCGCACCATGGGACCGCTTGCGCCTAGCTTTATGGCATCGTCCAGCGGTAAAATCCCCACACCCTTTGTCCTATCCACGTAGATCGCGTTTTTGGTCAAAAGCGTTTCGTAGTCGTCGATGCGTTCGTCAAAAGTATCGGTAAACGCCTTCAATCTTTCCAAGAAACCGACTTCGAGGTCCTTGTTCAACCCGCCGATCCGTAGATAGTTGGGCATAAGGCGACCTCCTGCGACGAGTTCGAACAAATTCATGATCTCTTCTCGTTCGCGGAGGGTGTAGAACAATGGCGTCATGGCGCCGACATCGTGGGCGTGGGTGCCCAACCAGAAGAGATGGCTGAAGATTCTTGAGAGCTCGGCCATAATCACACGTATGACTTGGGCCCTCTCCGGAGCTTCAACGTCGATGATTTTCTCGACGCACAGGCAGTATGCCAAGGAGTTGCTGGAAGCCCCCATATAGTCGCAACGTTCTGTCAGGGGGATCACCTGATGATAGTGCTTGTTTTCGCACGTTTTTTCGAATCCTCGATGGAGATATCCGAGATGCGGCGTCACGTTGACCACTATTTCTCCATCGAGTTCCACTATTGCGCGGAATACGCCGTGAGTACTCGGGTGATGCGGCCCGAGGTTGAGTTCAAGAATTTCTTCACGTGCTGTATTTGTCAGGGGCGCCTGAGTTGACATGGGGTTTTCCTTCGCAAATGCCTATTGCGGCAAGTCAGGGGTTTCGGTTTCCGACCCTTCAAGAGGAAAGTCTTTACGAAGGGGATAGACTTTCCAGTGATCTGGCAACAGCAGTTTTCTTGGGTCAGGGTGATTATTGAATACGATGCCAAACATTTCGGCTGTCTCGCGTTCGTGCCAGTCGGCGGTTGGCCACACGGCTACCACCGAGTCTATCCGCGGCAACCCCTCTGTAGGCTCCTCCAACCTGCACTTGATTCGAAATCGGTGATTCTTCTTGATGGAATACAATTGATAGACGATTTCGAATCTGGGGGTGGACGGATAGCGATCAACTCCCGCGACAAAGGAGAGAAAATCGAATGCCAGTTCTGGATCGTTCTTCGCAATTTCGCACACTTTGAGAATGTGCTCCGACTTGACCATCATCACCATCTGCTCTCGAAACAGCTCTGACGAAATGATGGTCTCCTCTGGGAGGAGTTCCTTCATCCTAGTGAGAATTTCTTCTTGGTTCATATGCTATACAGCCTTGACGTTTGTCAGCCTCGGCCTCCGAATGGACTGTTCTTTCATCACCTTGGCGTGCAATTGAAGAATGCCATCCAGGAGAGCCTCGGGACGAGGAGGGCATCCCGGGATATAGACATCGACGGGGAGATGACGATCAATTCCTTGGACTACAGCGTAGTTTTTGTAAATGCCGCCCGTACAGGCGCACGCGCCCATGGCGATTACCCATTTCGGTTCGGCCATTTGTTCGTAGATGCGCCTCACAGCTGGAATCATTTTCTTGGAAGCCGTTCCGGAAACGATCATCAGATCGGCATGCCGGGGAGACGGTCTTGCAACTTCCATCCCGAACCTGGAAAGATCGTATCTGCTCACAAATGTGGCGATCATCTCCAGAGCGCAACAGGCGAGGCCAAATCCCAATGGCCACATGGAGGATTTCCGCGCCCAGTTCACAAACCATTCGAGGTTGGTGACATGGACGGTGTTATTCAGGTGGTTTTCTATTCCCATTCGAGAGCACCCTTTCTCCACACGTAAACGAGTCCGACCAGCAATACTAACACGAATACGAGCATCTCGATGAACCCAAAAACCCTTAGTTGTTCAAAAATAGTTGCCCAAGGGAACAGGAAGATAAGCTCGATATCAAACACGATGAACAGCATTCCCAAGACAAAAAAGCGCACAGAAAACCGTTTTCGAGCGCTCCCGATGGGGTCCATGCCGCACTCATAAGGCATCACTTTGATCGGGGTGACATTTTTCTTGGAGAGCAGTTCGGAAAGAACGATGATGACTAGACCGATGAAGGCGGACATCAATACGATGACCAACAATGGCAGATATGAGTTTACCACTGGCGCACTCCGCCTGCGTTACCGGGAACCGCATTCCACAATCTCGATCCCGCGTCAGGCTCTATGTTTTTTTCTACTTAATGTGCAGGTTATTGTTCCCTAGTCTTGTTGGGAACCGCGGCCAATTACATAAACGTCATTTGGCCTTTTTTGTCAAGATTTTTTTTGGTTACTTCCACACGTCGCGGGCTCGTCATTGAAATTAAACAGGATGTCGAGTCTCGTGCCGCCGCCTGGTTCAGAAAGGAGCGTCATCATATCAGAACAACGCTTTATATTGGCTAAGCCCATACCAGCCCCAAAGCCCATGTCCCTGATCCATTGAGGAGCCGTCGAAAAACCTGGCTGCAAGACCTGCTGCAAGTCTGATATTCCTGGGCCGTGATCCACTGCCGACACTTTCAGGCGATCTGGCCTGATCTCCACGAGGAGCTCCCCTCCAACGTCCGTATGAATCACCAGATTCATTTCCGCCTCGTACACGGCAACCGACACTCGTCGAACAATGGGCGGCTTGACGCCTAGTCTCAGGAGGGATTTCTTGATCATACTGGAGGCCTTTCCCGCATTGTCGAAATCTTTGTCATCAACGACGAACCTTAAAGACAGACTTGTATCGTCGGAAGCGATATCCTGGAAGATATGACTCGCTCTATACGTCTGAAGCCTTTCCGCCTCTTTCTTTTGAAAGCTTACCTCCATCTCTCGAAGCAGAGCCTTCATGATCGTGCCGTTCGTGACGATGCCAACAAGATTGCCATCGTGATCGATCACGGGAAGCCGAGAGTGGCCCCCTTCTCGGCCAAGATTATTGATAGCCTCCATTACGGATGCGTCCCTGAAGACCGTTTTCACGGGAAACGTCATATTCACTTCCACCGGCGCGTCCATCTTTCCCTCTTCCATCGCCCGTATCACATCGCTCATGCTCACTATGCCAATGACCCGATTGTCTTGAACCACTGGAGCCCCCGAGATCCTTTTGGCGAGCAAGAGGTTCTTCACTTCTGCCGTGGTCATGGCGGGACTCAACACGATGACATTTTTTGCCATGACCATCTCTATTCGTGTTGTATAGACCAGCTCTTCAAACTTAGTGATTTCCTGGGTCGCCATACCTATACCACCGTTCACCTTTGGGGCCTGCCGGCAAAAAAAATCCTCAGGGCCTTTAAGATCGTCGCTCAGCCATTCCTCTTGGCCTCCCTTGAGGCCGCCATGTCGGGTACCCTCCGTCTGTGTGATAGGGTCCGCAAAAGGAATTGCGATCAACGTCTTTGCGCACAAGAAAGACGGTTGCGCTCATGATTTCTAGTCATGCTCAAGAGTTGCCACGACATTGCTTCGTTTGGCTCGCAATGACACGCGAGGGACTCTTGTCATTGCGAGGAGCCGAAGGGGACGTGGCAATCTCAGCCCGTATTAATCAATCATTCAAGCCCTTATCGAATTCGCGTCTGTTTTCGAGATCCGCTCTATGCAGCCTACGGGCTACCAGGTGTTGTCTTGGATCTTTACTTGTCCTCTTCCCGGCAGGCCTTCTTTGTAAAGCCTGCCACAGGCTTCGTACATGGTGTACGCAGTACTTATCAGGGTTATTCCCGCATCTTCAGCGAGTTCCAGCGTTTCCCTGGGCGGTATCTTGTCCCTCACGAACACAATGACATCGATGCCTGCCATCTCTGCTGTTCGCACGACTTGCGGATTGGTGAGGCCAGTCATGAGGACCATCCCCTCGGTGCCAAAAGCGAGCACATCACTCATGAGGTCTGCGGCTCCTCCTCGAGGGATCTCTTGGTCATGGTCATGGTTTGCGACCAGTATTTTCGCGCCGAGGATGCGTATGATGTCGCTAATCTTCATGGATGCTCCGTGGCCATGGCTCCGTGGGTATGACAACGCATTTCATCATTACCATAGAGCGTTGTCAACAATGATTGTCTGTTTCGAAGAGGCATTTTCTGCCAGAATCCTTTTTGGAAATGGTATAAGCGTGTACACTGACGCTGACGTGCGAGGCGTCTGAACCCTCGGACGGGATAGCGTAGAGATTCTCTCGGGCGTAAAGTCAGGCCCAAAGGCAACAGGATCGGACTTGCGCAGACGAACGGTTCGCTCATGAATTATCCAATTGAAGAGGTCTGGATTGCACAGGACGTTGCGAATGAGCCCATGACGCATCGTGTCCTCGAAAAACTCGGCGAGAAGCAGGTCAAAGTCCTGCGGGGAACTGAGGTGGACGCGGCCATGAAACGCCTTCTGCTTGAATCCGATCCCTTGAGGCGGGGGAAAAGGATCATTCGCTTGCTTAGGTATAAGGGTCATGCCATAAGGCCCTGCCCAGGGACGCGTTCCTACGTGTGCTGCAATCTCCAGATCCTACACCTGGGCCAGGGTTGCCCCATGGACTGCAAATACTGCGCTCTTCAGGCGTATCTGAACAGCCCTGTCTTGGACGTGTTCGCAAACAGAGATGATCTCTTGGCAGACCTGGAGGACTATCTTACGCGGCGCTCGGATCGGTTTCACAGGATATGCACAGGGGAATTTACAGACTCGTTGGCGCTGGATCCTCTCACCGATATCGGCAGGGACCTTGTTGGCTTTTTTTCCACGACCAAAAACGCGACGCTCGAATTGAAAACCAAGACAGATCATATAGAAGCGCTTCTGGATCTCGATCCAAAGGGTCGGGTCATCGTGAGCTTTTCCGTCAACGCCGAATATGTTGTCAGAAAGGAAGAATTGAGATCCGCGTCGCTGAGCAACCGACTCAATGCGGCTAGGCAGCTCGAGCAGAGAGGATACAAGTTGGGATTCCATTTCGATCCTATCATCCCCGGACCCGACTGGGAGCGCTCATATCTCAGGACTATCCAGGACATCGCCGCATGCGTTCATCCTGAAAATATTGTGTGGATCTCTCTTGGGGTGCTGCGTTTTGTGCCAGAGCTCAAAGAAGTAGTTCTGTCCCGCTTTGGCCCTCTCCCCTATTTCCACGAAGCCTTTATTCGGGGCCTAGACGGAAAGTTTCGTCTTTACGTGGACAGGCGCATCCAAATGTACAAGGCGTTGTTTCAGTTCATCCAGTCCCACATCCCAAAGGCGCGCGTGTATCTCTGCATGGAATCTCCTTATGTCTGGGAGCAAGCGCTCGGAATCCACATGCCAACCAGTAAGGCATTGGCAGAATATCTGGACGAAGCCGTCCGTTGAACTGGTACGTCGCCTGGGCAGCGCGGCTCCGTATTGCGCGACGGGCGAGCATATTTAGGAATCGCTACTCTTTTGTGGCCGAGCGGCCAGGCGTCCAACTCTCCACCACATCGCCGGTCGGAGAAACGTACAAGATCTTTTTCCCTCTCGTTAGCGCCAGCACTTTCCGGCCCACGCGTCGGCGCTCAGCGCTTGAAAGGCCTAGAACACCCCCATAAGCACGGAGGAACCTCGCCCTATCGCTCAGCGTTATAAATAAAGGGGTGGACAAAAAAAGCTGGACGAGATTCTTGATTCGCTGCTTTTCGGAAACGAAGGCTGAAAAGCGCACATCATCATAGTCTATGGGGACGATTCGCAGATCATTGGTCTTTCCGTTGGACTGGAAGAACCCGCTTCGGAGCGATTCTGTTGACTTGTCATCCTCCAAGACATCCGCCACCAAAATATTACACGCCTTGAGATCTGAGTGGTATATACCCTTGCGGTGAAGGGTTCCTATAAAGACGCCAAAACGTCTCACAAACTCTCTCTTTCGTTCGAGCGGAAATCCTCGCTCTCTTTTTTGGAGGAGATACCGGTCCAACTCGAGAGCGCCGGGGATTACCTCCATCACCACCCACTCACTCAACGGTAATCCCCAAGAAGTGTTTTGAAGCAGCGCCAAAGGTCTTGCCGCGTCTATACCCTGTTCAGCGAGTCTCTTTCCATTGAAAAAGGTTCTCCTCCCGTGCGAAGGTCTGAACCATGACTTTGCCGCGTGGATGAGCCCGCGCCAGTGAAACTCCTTCACGCATAAAGCTGAGCCCTGGTCAAGCTGCACCACGGTCACTGTGGTCTCGGGTGAATCTTTGCGCACCTGTTGGTCATGCCGGCCTACCGCAGCTTCGTGCTGTTTTAAGATCAGCAGAATTAACGATTCAACGTTTTCTTGGGAGGTTCCAAGGAGCGCGGCTGCATCGCTGCCGATCGATATTTTTAATTTGCGTCGTTCGTGCGTTTTCAAGACACAGCCTTCACGTTATGGATGAATGACGGCGTTGCGGCCCACGATTACCTGACAAACCAATTTGCCATGCGCCGCTTCAGGTAGTAGCGCCAGGTTCTTACCCTCAGAGGAGCGCGTGTCACGGACCTCCAAAAGCAGTCAAGGGCAGATCGGTGGTCGCCGGCTTTGAGGTAGGCCCGGCCGTAAGATATATCGTGATCTGACATGGTTTTCAGAAAAACTCGCTCCGAAATCCTTTGAGGATCGTAGTGTTTCAGCAGGATATCTTCTGTGTCTTTTCGGAGCCCGAGTCTGTCATGGCTTGTATTTGCCTCATAAAATCTAATGAGTACGAGGGGCTTGTTGACGTATGCGATGGGATAGTCTCGCGCAATTTTCAGCCATACATCAAATTCGTCCGCAAAGCGATACCGCGGATCAAATCCTCCTATTGATTCCAGCACGTCTTTTTTGATGATGACGGAGGATGTATGGATGAAGCTTTCGGCGTACACCTGGACAAAAAGGTCTCCAGACTTCCACTGGACGCGACGAGGATTTCGTATGCGACTCCCCATGCGCACATGCCGCGCTGCCACCAGGGCAACGTGAGGGTTTTCCGCGATAAAGCCCATCTGAACCTGAAGCTTGTCGGGAAGCCATAAGTCATCATGATCCAAGAACGCCACCCACGGAGCACGGGCCTTGACAATGCCTGCGTTTCTGGAAGCGGCAATTCCCTGATTGGGTTGCTTGAACGCCCGTATATCGGACTGACGAGCCAGCCATTCCCATGTATCGTCAGTGGATCCGTCATCCACCACTATAATTTCGAAATCCTGGAACGATTGCGATCTCACTGATTCAACAGTCTGTTTAAGCAGTGAAAGCCTGTTATAGGTGGGTATGACTACGCTTACGGACGGGACCTTGAGCATGAATCTTCCTGCATCAAAAGCGACTCAATTTCAGCGAAAACCATAGCGGGCGTGAGATTCCTCATACACGGATGATCAGGTTTGGGGCATTTGAAATGCCTGCACGGCGCGCATGGAGCTGCGCCTTGTATGGTGTACGAGGTTGCTCCGAGGGGAGCGGTCGCTCCCGGCGATGTAGGCCCGAATAACGTGAGAACTTTGGAACTGGCTGCGGCTGCCAGATGGGCGCTTCCGGTATCGTTGGACACGACCATTTGCGCCAGAGACATGACGCCCATCATGCCGAGCATGTCTGTTTTGCCAGCCAGATTGATCGCTCCAGGACGTTTTTGCATGGAAATGACCCTATCGATGAGCGGGGCCTCGGATGGCGCGCCGCAGAAAATGACCTGGGCGCCGAGCTTTTCGGTCAAGGCGTCGGCGAGTTTTGCAAAATAGTCAGGCGGCCACCGTTTTGCCTCTGAATTGGCAGACCCCGGACAAAGGCAAAACCAAGGGGCCTCGCCGGCTCCACCAAGCGCAGCTATCAATGCCGCCGCGGCCTCGACATCCTGGGGGCGAAACTGTATGCGACAATCGGGGTCGTCTCGTCTCGTCGGCCCGCTTCCCGGCCAGAGAGATTCGATGAAGTCCGTTATACCAAGATAATAGAATACTTGGTGTACGCCCCTTATGTTCTTGGGGAAGGGTATCTTAAGGTTCAAGAAGGGACCTCGCAAGTCGGTGGGATACCCTGCCCTCACCGGGATCCCAGCGAGCCATGAGGTAAACGCAGATTCAAAGGCATTCTGAAATAACACCACCATATCGAAAGAATAGGCCGCCAGTCGCTTTGCCATTCGAAAAGAGCGAGTGAATGGATCACGTTGATGACTCGGTATCGCGATGACGTCGTCGCAGACGCCGGCATAGGCTACCAAAGGGGCGAGGTTCTCAGGCGCCCAGAAGGTTATGCGCGCGTGCGCAAAGATGCGTCTTAATTCCCGGGCCGCGGGGAGGCTGATCACGGTATCGCCAGCCCAGTTGGTCCCCCGAACCAAGAGATTGCGGACGTGAGATGGACCTAGAGACGTCACAGTCAATGGGGCTACCCGGTCTTCCTAAACCTCAATGGATGCGACCCTGGGCTCGAGGCCTCGGCCAGCCGCTTTCTTTTGGATTTCCTCTTGAATTTTCGGTGCATCCAGAAACCTTGGGATGGATCTTCCCGAAGCCATCTTTCAAATACCCGATGGAAACGCTGCGAATTGACCATCAAATCCTGTTCATAATCTCCTGTCGATTGGATGGGAATCTCTTCTTCGAATCTGCACAAATATCTTCCATCGGCCATCCTCGTGGCGACTACCGGGAACGTGTGGGCTTTTCCTTCCATTGCAAATTTGGCAAAAACGCCATTTGCCAACGCCTTGACCCCAAAGAAATCAACCCAAACCGGCCTTGTATCGTCCCCTCTTTGGTCAGCAAGAACCACCGCCATTTCACCCTCTTGAAGCGCCTTGATCACATGCTTCACGATTCCAGTGTGAGGGAGTATGGACAAGCCCGACTCGCTGCCCCCTCGTTGAAACAACATCCGTTTATTGACGAAGCGATTGGGCGCCTTGGTTACGATGAGGTTCCCCCGCAAGCCTAGAAACTTACTGACCGCAGCCAACACCTCGAAACTGCCATAATGCGCAGCGACGTAAAAGATGCCGTGTTGGCCAGGCGCCCAGGCAAGATCAAAGTTTTCCTTGCCTTTGATCACAAGTCTTTCGGCAATCTCTTCTTGGCCCCATCTCCTAATCCTGAAGAATTCTACGGCGAGCATACCAAGATGCTCAAAATTTTTTCTCGCCAGCGCTCTGCGTTCGTCAGGAGACATCGCATCGCCGAACGCGATGTGCAGATTTTCTATCGCAGCTTTCCTCCTGTCCCATGCCAAGAGGAACATCAATCGCCCGAGGAGTCTGCCGATGCTCAGGGCCGTGTCATGCGATGGAAGAAGGCAAAACGCCTCTTCCACAAGCCGCACGAGGAGATAGACCACGTATTCCCAGAAAACTTTTATCTCCGGCCCTGTATAGGTTTGACGCATAACAGCCCTCAAGAGTTCGCGCCAGCATTCGTCGCACGAATCGTCACGGTTTGAACTAGCCCTGTCTGGTCTCCTGATCTGCGGCCAATGGAATTGCCTCGTCGATCAGCATGATGGGTATATCGTCCCGTATTTCGTATTTCAGCTTGCAGGCATGGCAGATCAGGCCATCGCCAGTTTGAGTGAGTTCAAGATCGCCCTTACATTTCGGACACACCAGAATCTCCAAGAGCTTTTCGCTCACAGCCATGGCATCCTCCTCATTCGCGAGATCCATTCACCTTGCGTGTGTATGCTTACCACAAGATGAGCGGTTTGCTCAAAAATATTTGCGTCTCGCCGCGATTGCAAGGCTCTCGTCTGCAGCGTGAAACCCTGGAGGCTCACGCGTGGGCGCGTCGTCCCTTTCCATAAAGTGTGAGTTGAGATAGTAGCAATAATATACTGATATCAAGCTTTAATTGACATGACGCTGTGCGTATGGTATTGATGAGTAAGCTCTTTTCGCCTCGTACACTGCCCGAGGAAAGAGGGCATAGATACGCGACGAATGGCGCGTCGGGAAGTTGATGGCTGAGCCCCGGAGATTGAAGATGACGGCAAGAGAGAAAGCGAGCGTGGTGTGGCTATGTGCGGTCGCCATTGTCTCTCTTCTCTGGGCAGGGCTTGGCCGAGCGGATCAGGGGGAGATTTCGTCCGTCCAAGTGGCGCCGGATTTGTCCTCCATATCCATTTACAGCCAAGGTTCCCTCGGAAAGCATACCGCGTTTGTCATTGATCGGCCGTATCGGCTGGTCATTGATTTTGATTCCGCAACCATTGGGAATACCAAGACGAGAATTCGAGTGGAACGCCCCCCAATCAACGAAATCAGACTTGGGTACCACAACAATCGCGCAAGGGTGGTGATTGATTTTGGCGAAAATCCTGCGCCGCCATATCATATTGAACGCAATGGAGACGCAGTGATCGTATCATTGGGGAAGCCTCCTGCGCTCCCGCCAAGTCAGACGCCGCCGAGACCGGAGCCGACTCCCAAGAAACCGACCCCAAAACCGCCTGAACGCGCTGCTGGTCATCAGGCTGTTGCCAAGCCATCGCCTGCCCCTGCGCCGCCTCCAGTCGAAACCCCTCCTCCCACCCCAGCCGAGCCCGCAGCTCGACCTGACGCGTCGCAAAATGACGATTCTGGCATCGTCGTGAAGCATGCCGGCGTCAAGAGCAATCTGGTGTATGTCGAACTGGTCAATAAAGACGACCCTCGCATCTCGTACCGCTTGATCGTGGATCTGGACCTCGAGGGTCTCAAGATGCGCAGCGCCAGTCTCAGCGATGCCAAAGGGAACATACGGAAGTTTCATGTCACCCGGACTGAAACGGAAAAGATCAACAGTGTGGCCCCAGGAAACCGATTCACCTCGGGGCCTAAGCGCTATGGTCCGTCGCGCTTGACCGCGGCCGCGCCGAATTTCACTGAGGCAAACATAGAGACAGGCGCGGAGAAACGACCGGAATCCTTATCCAGGCCCCCCCAAAGCGGGTGGCCTCTCAAGATAGAAGCATTCCAACCCCAACCGAAAAACGCAGTCCGTTAAACTTGGGTGCGGTTGCGCGACGAGGGGCTCGCTTCGAGAGAACCTCACGAGCGCACCGACTCGTGAGGCAACAGACTCGGCTTACATAGCGTTCTCGACGTGAATCTCGCGTTGTCCAGAGGTCTGTCTGCTCGACTGCGGCGACCTGAGATTGCTTCGTCGCCTTCGGTCCCTCGCAATGACGAAAAAGTTGTTCATGCGTTATTCCGAGCGAAACGAAGCAACCTCGTGATACGTTTACACAACCCCTATATACTGAAGAACACCTTCTGCAGCACTTTTGGGGTATAGCCTACCATGTCGAGATAGAGGGTAATCCCGCCGTTGAAGAAAGGCCAACCCGCGCCAAGAATCATCGCGGTGTCGATGTCTTTGGGATCGGACACTACCTTCTCTTTGAGGATTAAGTCGATCTCCACTGTTAAGTTGGTCAATAGACGATCGAGTATCTCTTCCTTGAGAAACTCCTTGGCAGGCCTGTCTTGCCATATTTCCGCCACCTTTGGGTTGAGCTGCTTTCCCGGCCCGAATCCATCGTAGATGGAGGTCACCTTGGCTTCCACAAGTCGCTTGAGGCGCTCGTTGATGGGGAAGCGATCCGGCCAGGCGCGATGACAGGTCTCCAGGACATGAAACGCCACTGCGGGCCCCACCAGCGCAAGGAGATCAAACGGCGCCATGGGCAACCCGAGCATCAGCACCGCCTCGTCCACAAGGGCGAAATCTGCTCCCTCGTCCACTATTTCAAAGCAATCGCTCAGGAGCTTTGTCAGGATTCTGTTCACGAGAAAAGCGGGAGAATCCTTCACAAGTATCGCCGTTTTCTTGATCTTCTTGGCGCATTCAAATGCTGTGCTCAGCGTGACGTCATCGGTCTTTTCGCCCTTGATAATCTCGAGCAGAGGCAGGATCGCCACAGGATTGAAAAAGTGGAAGCCCACCACACGCTCAGGATGCTTGAGCTTGGAAGCCATTTCGGTAATGGAGAGACTGGAGGTATTAGTCGCTAAAATACATTGAGGCGATACAACCTCCTCCGCTTGCGCGAAGACGCTTTGCTTGACCGGCATTTCTTCGAACACGGCCTCTATGACGAAGTCGCAGTCCGCAAAATCCTGCCATTCGAGCGTGCCGATGAGGATATGAAACAAGTGATCGGCCTTGGCTTGTGTGAGACGACCTTTGCTCACGAGCGCAGCGAGTTCTCCCTTCACGTAGCCGAGGCCTTTGTCGAGAAATTCCTGCTTTATATCCTTCATCACGACTGGCACGCCGTATCTTCTCAGGAAGAGCAATGCCAACTGCGACGCCATGAGGCCTGCGCCTATGACCCCGATTTTTTTGATGGGACGCGGTTTGACGTCTGCTGGCCGGCCAGCGGGTTTCTTCGCTCGCCGCTGAATGAGATCGAAGCTGTACACTCCCGCCTTGCACTGACGAGATTTGATGAGGTCTCCCAACGCCTTGTCTTCTTCCGCGAAGCACTCGTCGATGGTTTTCGAGAGGTCGCATGCACCTTTTATCAGCTCTATCGCCCTATAAGGCGCAGGCGCAGCGCCATGGACCTTCATGTCCACAAAGCTCAAAGCCTGCTGAATGTTGGACGAGAGCTTCGAGAGATCAGGAGGCTTTCTTTCAATGACCTCAACCCCTTCTATGATCTTCACCAACAAGTCGAGAGACTCGTCAAAGAATTCAACGGACTCGAAAAGCCTGTCTGCCAAGCCCATCTGATATGCCCGCGTCCCATCGATCAGTCTATTCTGGTTGAGGGGATTATAGACGATGAGCTCGAGCGCCTTTTCAGGTCCTATCAGCCGCGGGGTGAGCGAGGAGCCGCCCCAGCCTGGCACGAGTCCCAGGAAACACTCCGGGAACCCGATGGCGGTCACGGCCTTTGACACCGTGCGGTATTTGCAATAAAGCGCTATTTCTAGCCCTCCTCCCAACGCTGCCCCATTGATCGCGGCAAGCGTGGGAATCTTGAGGTCCATGATCCGTTTCATGGCAGCATGTCCTGCCGCCCCGATCTGCCTACCCTGCTCGAAGGTATTGATGAATGGCACTTGCATGAGGTCCGCGCCCGCAGCAAAAATGTAATGCTTGCCGCAGAGCATCATGCCCTTCACATCCTTTTCGGCCTCTATCTTGTTTATGGCCTCGTGAAGGGACATGAGAGCCTTTTCTGCAAATGTGTTGGGTTTCTTGTAATCCTCGCCGTTATCCATAGTCACGATTGCAATCTTTCCCACTCGTGACTGAAAGTAATTGGTATAAAACAGTGTGGGTGACTCAGCCATGACGGTTCCTTTCATAGAGTCTCGATGTTTTTACGTGCACAAGACCACGACAGAAAGAGATTTCCTCCCATGTGAGCGACATGTCTTTTCGGGAGGCCATCTGCACGGCCGGTGGCCTGCGAATAGGTCATCAGTCTTCCTTCTTTTTTTTGTCTTTTTCCTTTTTGTCCTCTGCTTTTTCCTTTTTGCCGTTTCGCTGCAAGTTCTTCCAGATCACCGAGCCGCCCTGCCCCAGACCAACGCACATGGTCGTGAGTCCATACTTGACCTCTGGGTGTTCGGCAAAGGCGTGCATGAGGTGGCACGCCAAGCGCACGCCAGATGACGCCAATGGATGTCCAAAAGCGATGGCTCCTCCATAGATGTTCAGCCTTGGATCATCGGGAAACGTGAGACCGAATTCCTTCATGAAGGCAATGGCTTGCACTGCAAAGGCTTCGTTCAGTTCGATGAGACCGATGTCATCGATGGTCATGCCGGCTACTTTCAATGCCTTATGAGTTGCGGGAATTGGGCCTATGCCCATGATCTCGGGCCTGACGCCGGCATACGCAAAAGCTTTCAACTCCATCTTCGGTTCTATCCCGAGTTCTTCGGCCTTGTCCATGGACATCAGGAGCGCCCCAGCCGCGCCGTCGTTCAAGCCAGACGAGTTGCCCGCGGTAACTCTTCCCATCACTCTGAATGGGGTGCGCAGATTGGCAAGCCCCTCCAGGGTCGTCTCTGGTCTTGGCTGTTCATCCTTGTCGGCTACTACCCACCCGTTCTTCGTATAGACTGTCATGGGCACAATCATCTCGGCAATCTTGCCGGATTGGATCGCTTTTGCCGCTTTTCTCTGGCAATGGAGCGAGTACTCGTCAGCCATTTCTTTGGTAATGTCGGGGAACATGTCGTGGAGGTTCTCCGCAGTTTCTCCCATGGACATGGCGCTGGGATCAACGAGTTTGTCGGTAAGAAAACGGGGATTAGGGTCTGCAGTGGCGCCCATCGGATGGTGCCCCATGTGCTCGACGCCCCCTGCAATCGCCACGTCGCACGCTCCAACGGCTATCTCAGAGGCCGCGGAAGTGATTGCGCTCATGCCGCCAGCGCACATCCTGTCTATAGAATAACCGGCTGTGGTGACCGGCAGTCCTGCAAGTATCACCGACGTACGACCCAATGTGAGGCCCTGATCCTTCTCTTGACAAAACACTCCCCACGCATTTTCTTCAATCATTTCGGGTTTGACCTGGGGATTTCGTCTGACCAGTTCCCTGATGACCTTCACCACCATGTCGTCCGCGCGGGTATGCCAAAACACACCTTTTTCCCCAGCTCTTCCGAAGGCGGTTCGAATCGCATCCACCAAAACTACTTTTCTTGTTTTCATTGAAAGACTCCGTTAATAGACTAGAAGAGCGCAAAGGACTCTTCCGGCAAATCGATTGCTGACCGCTCTCCGCTCATTATGGCGCGCGCCTTGCCTTTGGAGAGGGACAGAATGGTGTTTGCAAAAAATTGAGCAGAAGCCATCTTGCCGCGGTAAAAGGCTGCGCTTCTGTTGGTTTTGAGAAGTTCTGCCTTTTCTTCCTGCGTGCTGGCCTTTGCATCGCTGTATAGCTCCTCGAGACGACGGTCCGCGATAATGGCCTGCCACAGCAACATAAATCCCACAGCCACGTCGCCAAACAACTCAAGGTAAGGCGTCGCATACAAGATTGGGGTCATGAAGTCTTCAGTGATGCTCTTCAAGCCAAAATATCGCGTCACCTCGATGAGCTGACGTCTCGCATCGTCAAAGGGCTCCACAATGTCCTTGAGCCGGTAGTTCTTTTTCGCCAGCTTCACAATGTTGCCGGTCTCCGCGACGATGCTTTTGAACAATGCGCCCTGCTTGTAGCCAAGTTTGCGTCCCACCAGATCGAGGGCCTGTATCCCGTTGGTTCCCTCGTAGATGGACGCGATCTTGCAGTCCCTCAAGAACTGCTCCACGGGGTATTCTCTGCAATAGCCGTAGCCTCCGTGAATTTGAATCCCGAGTTCCGTGACCCTGAATCCCATATCGGAACTCCACGCCTTGCACACGGGAATGAGAATGTCCAGAAATCCCTGATACTTGGCGGCTTCTTCCTCGGTCTTGGCGATGTGAACTCGATCTTCGCAATACCCCGCATAGTACAGCAAGGCCCTGATACCCTCAGTGACGCTCTTCATCCACATCAGCATGCGCCGCACATCAGGGTGCTGAATAATCGGGACCTTCGGCGCCCTCGGGTCTTTCATCATGGTGATGTCCGACCCTTGATACCGTTCCTTGGCATACCGGAGGGCATACATGTACGAGGCGCTCGCCTGGGCCAAACCCTGGAAGCCCACTGCAAGCCTCGCCTCATTCATCATGTTGAACATGATCCTCATGCCCTCGTTTTCTTTGCCAAGAAGATAACCGATGCAGTTGTCCTTTTCGCCAAAATTGAGGGCGCACGTCGCGGAACCGTGTATCCCCATCTTCTTTTCCACCGCAGTCGGCACCACATCGTTGTCCACGAGGGTTCCGTTCTCGATGCGTTTCTTCGGAACAATAAAGATGCTAATGCCCTTGGTCCCCGGGGGAGCGCCCTCCACTCGCGCCAAAACCATGTGCACAATATTCTCCGCGAGATCATGATCCCCCGCAGAAATAAAAATCTTGTTCCCTGAAATTCGATACGTTCCATCAGGATTCCTGACGGCCTTTGTCCGCAGAGCCCCTACGTCGCTGCCCGCTTGCGGCTCGGTGAGGCACATGGTCCCGCACCATTCGCCGGTATACATGTTGTCCATGTAGGTGCGCTTCTGGTCTTCTGTCCCATATTTCTCAATGAGCCGCGCCGCGCCGATGGTGAGGCCAGGATACATCATGAGAGCCTGATTGGCCGA